>Ga0105356_10005138_pt1 | contig 12485 bp, 9 predicted proteins | sample GOMGulsemesocosm_3_FD_83502 | JGI IMG/M metagenome (GOLD analysis project Ga0105356, IMG submission 83502) | Methane-oxidizing microbial communities from mesocosms in the Gulf of Mexico - GOM9D Gulf of Mexico | ecosystem: Environmental > Aquatic > Marine > Cold seeps | place: Gulf of Mexico...
AAACCAATAACTCTTTCTGACGAGCCATTAAGCGCCTAATCATCAGTAAATGATGACGCCAGTGCGATAGCCTTTCATGACTTTGAATAATATGCTCTACCGCAGCAATAGAGATATATAACTCACCTGCAATGACTTCCCTATGTATACCGTAAAAAGCCTTTCTCCAAACCGTGCGTTCAATCTCAGCAGTAATGTGTTGACGCCGTCTTTCTATCTCAATACCGTTTCGTAAAGCTAATTGTTTGAGATAACCAATACTGCATGATAGCTGTGAAGCAACGTTTCTCATTGAATTACCACCACGTAACAGTTTAAGAGCATGCTCCTCAATATTTCTTACTGCTTTGCCTTTAGCCTCGTGTTCTTGTTCAGCTTCAGCTGGCCCATTAAAAAACTCCCTGGGGGTTTCACTCAGAAAAGCCATCAGCAACACATGCTTGATGTAATGCATATTTCTTGGATGGTGAACCATTGTAGGAACAAAGTGAAAGTCAGATATTTCCAGCGGTAAACAATGTGTGTTGCTATGAAATAGATTCCCCCAATAAAGTGTTAAATCACTTTTAAGTTTTCTCCATCTAATATGCTTTTTTTCTGTTAAATAACCATCACCGTCAAGCCATAATTTATAGAGTTCACTCAAGTCTTGAAGAGGGGAAATGCAGCTCAGATAACGATGGAGTAAAGTGATATAGTTAGATAATCGATGTTCCCGTTTATTCACTCTCTTATCTGGTTGAAGTAAATTTTTATTGGGAAATACATATTGATGATTTACTCCTCCTTCACCAGCTAAAGTACTAGATAGTTGAACATGATGAGTTGGGCAAACTGTTATGCCTGGTAATTGGTGCTCTAAATGCCAATAACTTAAGCCATGTAATTTACAATCTTCACTTAAGCATCTGGGGCACAATGAAAGATGACTTTCAAAGCTTAATTTACTCGAACAATTACGGGAAATTGAAGGTATGAAGCCACCATTTTCACCAAGCATGGCATTCATCAGTGAGATCTTATGAGATCGAGTATTAAGCGCAAAAGACATCAAACAAAAGCAGGTCCCTTCAATTAACAACCGATACTCATCTACATTTGCCAATACTGCGACTTGAATAACATGGGCAGGCAAATACGGATGAAGCCTAATATTTTCACTGTTAAAAAATAATAGGTTACTGCTTTTACAGGTTTTGTTTGTTGAACAAACATGACTACGTGCCACATAGCTATACACAGATTCCCTTGATAAATAGGGTAACAATAGCCTAGCCATGAACTTCATTCTCTAAAAAGCTACTCTCCAATTTAAAGGCACTCAATCCGATATAATTCATAATTATTAGATAAACTAAAGGAGACAAAGGCTGATGATGCGTATTTAAGCTTAGTAGTCGAGGATCTCTAAACAACACTGGTAATTGAAAATCACCATATGGCTCAGATGTATTGAAATAGCATGACAGCGCTTTTTGATCTAATCCCTGTGCCAAGTCTGTGTACCATGCACTAACTTGCCTTTTTGTAGTTAACAGCTCTCTATCTAGGTTTTCAATTCCTATTATTTTTTGTACTTCATTGGTGAATAATTCAATACCTGATTGATGGCATTGACTAGCTAATTTAATTGATATTTCTTCAATGCTTTTCATTCCTTCAGAAAAGTAACCATCATATGCGACCATCCAAAAACCGCACTTAGGGCAAGCATTATTCCTTGGTGGAATTAATTGCTGACTCAACTCTTTAACGAAATAACCGCAATTGTCACACTGTCCAGACAAGCCAACTCCATGCTTATAACAATGATAGACTCCTGGTAATTGGTGTTTGCAATGGTAATAAGCCGAACCATACTTTTCGGTATCTTCTTCATTGCACTCCACGCACCAGCGCCAATGATTACCATGTAATAAACGTTCCCCCTTCATTTTTAATGTTATGTTTTTATTAGTATTCAAACGTTCATATACAGAGCTTTGTTCTTTCTGATTCAAAAATGGCCAAAGATAATTTCCAAAAGAGTGCTTGAACCAAGCATGCGCTTCACCCTTTTGGTTAAATTGGTTATCCAACAAGAAATCATCATCAGAAAAAAATCGATATGGCCTAATAGTTTTATTTTTAAGCTTCAATGCCTTCACTGTTGAATGCAAAGCAAGTTTTGTACTTTCTCGATGATATCGCCCTATAAAACTGGCTAAATGCTCACCTGGTAGAAGTTTAAATGAATAATACATAACACCTCCTAAGAAACATCGTAGCCAAGTGACGACAAGACGTTCGATGGTTTAATGTCATCACAAACGTCTTCAACTTGAGCTTCTCTTTCATCGGTGTCAGTTAGTTTTTTAATTTTTAACTCCCCCGTTAAAGCTCGTTTCTCATGTTTTTCAATAACACTCATAGCAGTTGATTCAGCATTTGACTCTTTATCTCCAACTTCCTCAAGAATTGCTAAATATTCCAGATCACTAAACAAGTGATACTTTTCTTTTTTGATGGCATAAATTACTCGTTTCAATAGCTGAAATTGTTCATCAAAAATATGGTTAATCACTTTTTTACTCAAATCCTGTTCCTTAGCAGGAAGAAACGTTAAGTAGCAAAGAGTGACGCTTATCAAACTCGTTGCTATTGCTGGTATACCTGCTGTTTTATCATGTATGTGATGGGTTAGTGTTTCTAAGGAGGTTTTTTGATTAGATAAAAGCTGCGTTGGGCACATTTCTTTGATAAGTTTTTTCCAAAATAGGCTATCAACACCACAACTTCCTAAAATCAATCCGCCATTGGCGGCAACCCTTCTTGCAATTGTTGCTTCATCCCCGAAAACCTTCAACATTGAATGAGTACCTAAAAAACAGAGAGGAACGCCTATTCTATTGAAGATATCTTCAATAAATTTCATCGTCGGTTTTTCAGTGGATACGGTAAGAGTATCTGACGTTGAGGGTTTTTCTATGTTTTGAGCTTCATCTACAATAAGTAAACCAACCCCGTGAAGGGTCATTTTTTTTCTAATAAGGGTTATTAGCTCATTGCGATTGTAATCAGTATAATCTTCCTTATCTTTTTCATCGGTATATAAATCTAACTCTGCAATAATATTTTTTAATACATCCCTTTGACTTTGGCGTTCATGGATCTCAACATACAAATGGGTAATTTGCTTCTGCTCGATCTGATGGATCCTACCTTCAGAATCAACATAATTATCATGTTTATGAACTTGTTTCATTAAACCTAAAATAGTTCTGATCATTTTGGTTTTACCAATACCACTCAAGCCACAAATGAACGTACACAGCTGAGGACGTAAAACATTTATTTCCCTAATATCAAGCGAATTGAGCGGATCATATTTACTTTCATCTATTGCCCCGAGTAACTTCCTTATGCTCGGACCAGCTGGATTGCGATGTATGTAGCCAGCTTCAATCATTCTTCGTATTTTGTCGTATAAACGATATGCTTCATCTTTTACAACATATACATCTGCTAAATTGTCTATCTCAGTTCTGGCATAGTAACCATGCAATTCAGCCGGAGTATTAGATAAGTCGATGTCTGATTCAAATGGCTTCGATATTTTTTGATTAAATTGCTCTACGGTTAATGGATATCCCATTACTTCAATGAATGGATTATTTCGATATTTTTTGTTCGGATGTCTTATGTATTCTAATGTCATGTTAGGCCTTTATATTGGGAGAATTGTTGGGTCTGTTAAATCTTGTGATGACTCTGATGAAAGAGTTTTTTCTGCAACAGGTTCAGTATTATTTTCAGCAGCAATATCATTAACAGTAGCGTCGAAAGATTTTTTTCTTATCGTCTCGCCTTCGAGGTCTTTTTTCTCTTTCATTCCAGGCTGCATCCCCTTAGATTCAGATTTATTACGTTTCTTATTAATGTCTCGTAATTCATCTTCCATTTCATCTATAGACATATCTAGTTCTATCCGTTTTACAAACTCCTTTTCTTTCACATCGGCCAATTGTTTTTTTACAATTTCTAACCGATGAAGAACATGGGCCCACTCCCTATTTCTGTACGCTTCACTTCGAGTGGTAACCTCAAGTTGAATTAATTCTTTCGATTTTTCATCACGCCACCAAATGTACTGTGTTGAAGAGCTTGAATATCTAATTTCAACTTTATATCGGCCTGAATCTTTAGCCGTGGTTAGCCACTCTTCTTTAATAATGTAATTGCAGCTATAAAATAATCCTCGAAAAAACACCCCCTTATCTCTGACTGTTGCATTCTCCACTGGCATTAGAGCAAACCGTAACTGCCCTACCGAAACGGTGGGCCTTACCACTGCGTTTTCAATGCTCCAATCCCAAATTGCACGCGATGTAAATGCAACATCATCGCGTGACATTTCAAAATTATGAGAGTCAATTCTGGGTTGGTAATTATTTAGATGGATGATACGTCTGATTAAAATCTCTCTAATTTCGTCAACTGTGTAAATGGCTTTTCGAGATGCATGCTGCGCTTCTTTACTGGGTACTTTGACCACTAGCCCGGCATTAAATTTAAGTGATTGCTTTTGTAATACATCAAACACTTTTTCAACCGTTCCTTTGGCGTCACCTCTGTGGTAAGCATTAAAATTACCAGCCGTTATACCAATTTTACCCTTTAGCATTGATTGAATATTGTTATCTGTATTTTCACCACCCCGATCAAAAGTCACTTCTCTTGATGGATGATGACAAGGCCAATCATCTTCAGTAATGTGAATACCAAACTGTGCGCAATAATCTACTTTATTACTCATTGCATTAAATAGCGCTTGTGAAGCCCCATCCCAGTCAGGTCCTTTGAAGTCGATATGAAAACCAACAATCATGCCTGACATCGTATCAATGACGATAAAAATAACAGGCCTCCCCGTTGCTAGTTGTTCATCATTTGAGTAGGGGTAACGTACATAAACATCAAGAATTGTGGCATCTATTTCATATCGACAAGTAACACCTCTTAATTGTTCACGCGCTACTCCAGGCTTACCGGCATGATCTCGTTCAAAACTAATAGATCCTTTCTCTTTTTTGATGAAATCCAACTTACTTACAAATTTCTTGAGTTGTTGTTTAAATGAATAAGGAGAAATTCGAAAGGCTTTGGCATGAACCACACGCATAGTTTGTATTGTTTCATCTGTTGAACTTTCTTGTTTTCTAGGTTTAATTAATGAAACACAATATTTTTTACAATACTCAGAATATAGATCACTTAAGACTGCTTTCGTTCCTGATTCAATAGACTTTGAAAACTGTTGAATATCTTTAATATCAGCCTGTGTAACTCCTCGGTGAGGTTTAATTTTTATGTCTATAGCATAAGCTTGAACTTCATTTACTTTAGGCTTTTTTCCCCTTTTAGAGGCCAACGAAACACTGCCGTCATCAAGGTATATTACTGTTTCAGGTAGGGAATAATTTGAGCCACTATTAAAATAATGGGGCAAGAGGGAGTTTTTAAAGCCTCCAAAGGCGAAATAACGATTAACAGCCCCAGAAACAAGCTTTTTACTGCGCCCTGATTCCGAAATTAAAGTTTCTAAAATCCCTGATTTATCACCAAATAAATAATTAAACTTAAGTTCATTATTGTCAGTTAGAGGTTCAATCGCTGCCCAAATCCCTTCCCTTTTTTTGATCCAACTAGCAGGTAATTCAGAATCCTTTTTATATAGTTCATCGGGAAAATGATGTTGCTCAATAACGACCTTTTTTGTAGCAATCATGTCATTTATATCACTGATATTTTTAAGCTTAGGCCGCTTAGGATTTTTTAAAAGTAAATCACTAATCGCTACAACACCACCTTCTTCGTATATGTCCACTATTAGCCACTCCAACGGATCTTTATTATTTGAAACGATCTTCTGGTTAGGCTGCATAATTTCTCACCTTAGAATATAAACGCACAGGACGATAAAGCTCGATACGATGAGTCAAATCTAGAATTAATATATTTTCATATACTAATTTTTGAAAAACGTAGAAAATTTGTAAAAATTCAATGTTCAGCTCTTGTGCAAGTGAAGCTAAGTGCTGCTTTAAAGTAAAGGTGGGATATTCAAGAAAATGCCTGCAAATATTTAAATAGATGATATACCTAAACTCATCACTAACCCTTGTGTACTCGGGGTAGTCATAACACTCACGGAAAAACTCTAAATTATAGATTTCAGTTCGGCTAAAATCTTGTTCGGTAAGTATGACTAATTTATTGGTTTGAGTTTCCCAGAACTTTTCCTCTAACCTAAGCTTACTTTTGGTTCGATTATATTTACGAATATCTTGGTCGATAACATCTAATGCTCCAGCATACTTAAAACTATAAGGCTGGAGAATAATTTGCCCTGAAGGTTTTTTCTTTATCACAACAAGATCTGTTGTCATCGTTTTGGCGGGAATTTTATTATCGTGTTTTTTACGCTCTTTATATGCCCCAGGATGAAGAATATTATGTTTTACAGCCAGCTTCATGGTTTCATTAATAGGCAAGGGATATTGCTCAAGAATATCGATAACAGAGCTATCACGTTCAAACATAAAAAAAGGTAATCGTTCACCTCTGCTCAACAAATGATGTTCTCGTCCTGTCTTAGCGCTATGAACAATATGACCTTGCCCATGCGTATGAGATTGCCTCACAGTTACCCAAGGACGATAGCCTGACTTTATATCCTTATTGTATTTTTCAATTTTATTCAGCTCTGAATCGGTAATGATTGGCTGCTTTAGTTTTCTACGAATCATGTCCGAGACCACTAGGTTTTCCAAGATATTCATCTAACGTTTTATTGATTTTTTGAAAATTCTTCTCAACTATCCCTTTTTGATCGGCACGTCCCTCCTTAAGATCATTGTTGAGGAGATACTTATCCTCTAGTGATTTTAAAAATTCATTTATTTGCTCTGCTGATTTCATTTTATTACTCAATTTATTAAGCTTTTTTTGGAGTTTAGAATAAAAAAAATACAGAGTCAAAAATAAAAACGAATAAAATCATAAACTTAATATTAACAATAATATATATTCTGTCATTTTAAAATTAAGGTTAATTTATGAAAATTTAAAAATACAGATTAATTACAGAGACCTAACAAGTGGTTTTATATAATTAAATGTATATTATATTCAGCCTGTATATTCCATAAGGTTATACAAAATCAAATTTAAAGATGAATATTTTCTATCATTGTTGAAAATTAATTTGGTAAGCAGCACTGATGAGGGGATTTTTATCGGCAGGTTGTTTATATTTTTACGAAATAATTACTGTATATGTGTGAATAAGAAAAATGTTTGAGATTACCAATCAGCAAGTGAGATTGAGTTCTAATATGATCACTAATGCCACATGAGAGACATAAGTATTTTATTGAACAAAGTGTATTTGGATTAGTTTTTGTATTGATCACACTTCTATTTGGGTGACCAAATTCAATATTCCACTACAACTTATTCATAAAAGCGTTCGATTGGTGATGAGTTCATAGGAAAGGATACCTTTTTGCTTTCTATATTCCTTATCTCTTCTTCCCTATGCATAGCAAGAGACAAATATACTAGAGCTTCTCTTGCCATTGACAAAATTCGTAAAGTTTTCAATTGAAACTCATCAATGCTTATATAGGAATGTATATCAGTATTATTAATAGAGGCAGCATAATCTTGTAGGCTCACAAATCTATGCTCGATACGATTCCTTAATCCAGCTAACTCTTTCGCTTCTGGTAAGGCTACAACATCAAAGTCATCATCAAAGAGATCTTTAGATAAGTAGTAAAGCCCTCGTAGAGGCCAATTTTGACTCCCTTCAAAGCAAGAATTAATTTCGAACTTTTTATTTTTCCTTTGCCCCCATATTTTTCTAAAACTCACAGCACTTATTTTCAAACCAACACTGTAATAATCGTTCAAGAAGAGTGCGACTTTATCAAATATCGAATACGCCAAACGAAAAGCTACTTTTAATTGCTCAATTCTATAGCTAAACTGAACTCCATCAAATCCGTTCATCAGAAGGACATCTTTATCTGAGGTATGCTCGCTGTGATAATCAAGCGACTCAAAGAGCATGAAACGTGCAGTGACATACTCCTGTTTCATAATATTGAAATAGTTGGGAAACCGAGCCTCCTCATCAATATTATACGTGTGACTCGGAAGATGAAGGACGTCTTGAGCAGAAACAGAAAGGTTTGTCACATCGTTCAATGGCGATAAAAAAAGATTATTATCTAAACACCATTTTCGATAGTCTACTTCTGTTGTGCTATCTCCAAGTGGCCATTGGTTTAAATCGAAATCAAATCTATATTCGATTCTTTCTAGGTGCTCTTCAGCACTAAGGCAATTATCCCTAAAATATTCTTCGGCTTCAGGATGCAATCCACTGTCCCAAAGAGCACCTTTGGAAATTGCCCCTTTGAGTTCATCCACAGCATGAGCAACCATAACGCCTCCATGTCCATAGTCATAAAGAGCACGAGCATAATGGGTAAGACCGACGCCTTTATTGCCCAATGCCATAGCAAAATTAGGCACTAATTTTAGTGCGAAATCCCAAGATTTAATGGCTTCTATAAATCTTCCAAATTGATTTAGATTATTTCCAAGATTTGTATAGACCTTACATTGAAAGATCGGGTCTAAGCTAGGGAATTCTGAATCAGAGATAGCTCTTCGTAAATTTAATATTTCTTGGATTTTTTCACTTTGCTTCCAACTCCAAGCATATGCCAGCTCATGAGATTTTAAAGCACTTAGTGAGCTGTAAATATTTGCCTTATAGAAATAAACTATAGGTTTTAAGCAAGGTTCTTCACCACCTAGAATAGAGTCACATTTTTCTATCAATGCAGTCAAAGAAGGTACATTGCCACTCTCCACGGCTGAGTCTATCTCTATACTAAGAAAATCTAATTCATTCATGTGCAAGACTAATTTCCTGATTAAATACCAAACCCGATTATGACACTAGCCCATAACGCTTGCTAAGCGGCTAAGAATGGCTGGATATAATAATGAGGACAGCCAGCGGTTTGTGTCCGTTTAAGCAACTTATATTGTTTATTTTTGAACAATACTATTTGCAGCTTCTTGCATTAATTCAGTTAGCTTTTCACTTGTAGGTAAATTAGACTGCACTTCATTAATATCTAGAATTGCTGAATACAGTTCAAATTTATAAAATGGATTTAGCCCAATAATATTACCTAATATTGCAGGCTCGTTAACTTTACAATTAATGATTTTATTACACATCTCAATACTACTATCCACACTCCATTCATTTACATAAAGAAGCAAGCCGCAATATGCCTGTATAGCCGAAGTATCTTTTATGCCACGAAGAGAACAGTTAAAACTATCTAGAATTGCATTACTAAGCATATTAACTAGATAATATTCCTTTATTATTTTTCTTACATCGAAAATGGATTTACCGCCATTTTTAAAGAATTTATCAAGTTCATGTTCTTTCATCTTGAATTTAGGTTGTTGCAATATTCTATCAAGAGTACCTTTATTGGATGCTACAACTTTATCTAATGCTAATTTATTAATTACCGACTTAGAACCAATAGTTGGTGAAAGTGCCAAGTTTATATCTAAATTTTCTCTACAACGATAAACAAAATATGGGTGGAGTTTATCAGAGCTAAAATCAACATAAACAATATTATTTTTCTTAATATTAAAATGCCATTGTCGAAACTCTATTATATCGCTTACTTTTATAATGTTATTAGATAAAGCATTTGATATTAACTTGCCAATAATCCGGGTCGTATCTGTATTAGATTTATTTAATGTTAAATTTTCATAATGTGATGTTTCATCTTTAAATGGTTTTATTGTTTTTAAGTCACAAAACTCATCGTGGGACTCATTACCATCTCTATCGATAAATCTGAAATGCGGTTGACGTAAAGAAGAGTTTCGATGTCCTTTAGCCCCAGAAACAATAATCGCATTAGTAACACCGCATGACGGGCAAGAAATATCGTCTCTAACAATTGCCCTTTCGTAGTCCGTAATAAGGATTAGTTCTTGATCTTGCTTTACGTTGTGACCAATTAATGAAAAATATTGGAGTGCATCAACTTCTCGGGAAAAATTTTTACTGAATACAGTTATAGCCATAATTGCCCCAAAAAATATAACGCCCTGTTAAGGAAAAATGGTAGTTAGCTAAAATGTGGATCAAAGCGGAACCAGTCAACTGTAATTTGTCCCGCTTAAATAGCTTAAGTGCGATTCTTAATTTTCATTTCTTATTTTAATAGCTTCTTCAACAGCATTTTCTAGATGTTCAGCAATCCAAGCATAACGCTCTTTACTATTGGTGCCTTGAGGGTTATAGCATTTCACTATGCTAGACAGCTTTTTCCCTGACTCGCCATGTTTAATATTATCAAAAGGATTTTTCCCTCTATTTGCAATATTTCCATTCATATTTTTTAGTCCATGAATATGAATGCCAACTACTCCCATTCCTTTATTCCATGACTCAACGATTTCGTGATTAATCCATTTTCTATTCGCTGTTTCTTCTCCAATTAATACTACAGTACAAGTACGCCCCTTCATTTGTTCAGCAATCCATTTTTTGATTGCTGTATCTTTACCACTTTTAACTGTTTCCCAGCCATTATCTGTTGCTGGCTTATTAGCCTCTAAAGCACCAATACTCCTAACTTGAGAAACCCTCATTACGTCTGGTACATAATGAAAACTATAAAATACTCGCCTAGTCATTTTCTACTCCTTTGACATTACGTCAATTACATTAATAATCTTTGAAATTAATTGTTCTGGCTTTTCAACATAAACGCCAAGTTCATTTATGGCGTTAATTAAGTCTGTATTAGTTTCATCATAATATTTAGAAACATTAGCCATAACTTCATCCCAAAGCTCCTTTGCCATATATCCACTACAACCTACAGGTATAAGTGCTACTCCTAATTCGTGAGCTATTTCGAATTCTTTTTTTACACCATCAGCAATAATGGTCTTATCATCAACAACTTTATTACCCATGAAAAAAATAGCAATACCGGCAGAACCGATCATCTCATATCTATACTTACACCATGTGTCATCTCTTGCGGCTTTATCCTCTATGTACTGCGGGAAAGGTTTCATGTTGAGGTAATCACTAATATGACCATTATGGTGCTCATACACACCTTGGATTGCACCGGTTATAAATGCATTCCCGATACCTAATCCTATTCCTGAAGAGATCTTGTAATTTTTTTCAATTAACACTTTACCTAAAAGACAAAGGAATGATTCTACGTCAGATTGATTGAAGGGCGAAAAATCATGGGCACTTCCTGATAAGAAAATAGTTTTTCGTCTAAATTGTCTTTCTATACGATTTAAAATTTCAGTGATTTCAGAGTAGTTTTTCACCAAGACTGCTTTAACTTGAAACCTAGAAAGATCTTTGATCAATAGAGCTTGTTTTATTTTGGAATTTTCATAAAGTTGTGGAGTGTCAAAGTCAGCCTCGTTACATTCCTTGAAAATGCAGTAGTGTTGTCTCTGGTGTTCTTCGAAATATGCTCTAACGCGACTCATGATGTAATCAAGGTTTGGATCCGTAAAACTAAATCCTAAAAATAGAAACGTTTTAGATACCAAATCACCTGAAAGGGCTGTTATATAAGGCTTCATTTTCAGAGCGTATCGTTCATAATCATCCTTCGTTAACACAGCTGAATCAGGATGATCAATATCTCCATGCATTTTATATACTATCGCGTCTCTTTTTTTCTTAGTAATTGCAAGATGATTATTAGTATATTTGACATCGACAATCTTATTAGCTTCGTCTAAAGACTTTTCTATTAATTTGTCATAATTCGTAGTCCAATAAGTTTTTATTGGAAGTCGAGCTAATATTTCATGATTATCTGTTGGTTTTTTAGCTGTTGAGATTTCATCCATCAATTGTTGGCTTATTCTATTTCGTCCATTTTCATTCAAATAGAATTGAGCAACGCCGACAAGATCTTGTTCTTCGTCTATATTTAAATTTAATTCATCGGCCAGTGGGCGAAGTAACTCTTTCCAGTTAACATAGCCCGCAGATGATGAAAGCCCAGCACCTGCAAATATTGCCACGTTATTCTCTTCAAGCTCACTTAAAAAACGTTGGATAAATAATTCTTATTCTCTTGTCATCAAAACTTCCTAATTGTTTCGCATAGCCTGAGTTGAGCACTTAGCACCGAACAGCTTATTGGGCGGGGTTTACCCGTGTTTCAACACAGTAATTACCCGCCTTTAAAATTTGTATGGTTCACGATATATTGCAAACCTATACAATTCAACAGATTAATCATGGTTTATTGATTTGGATTTTTGAAAGGCGGTGATTTGCTTTGTTTCGTACATTCAGTAGATAGCATCAGAAAGTGTATAGCTGAATA
>Ga0105356_10005139_pt1 | contig 12482 bp, 10 predicted proteins | sample GOMGulsemesocosm_3_FD_83502 | JGI IMG/M metagenome (GOLD analysis project Ga0105356, IMG submission 83502) | Methane-oxidizing microbial communities from mesocosms in the Gulf of Mexico - GOM9D Gulf of Mexico | ecosystem: Environmental > Aquatic > Marine > Cold seeps | place: Gulf of Mexico...
CAAAAAGGTATTGTTATTAAGATATCAAATTAAAGAGAAAATCATTATTCTTATCATCAATAATGCCATAAAGTTCATTACAATATTTATTCTTTGTTGTTAAAAAACTCACTATTGCAACTAATGAAACTTGCGAACAAATAATAATATCTTGCGTATATCCCTTTAATTTGTCGAGTTGAAGAATAGGAGTATTACAAAAGTGGGAATCTGCTTGAGTTTCATCATGATCTATCACAGCAAGTATGTTAAACATTTTTCTTTTATTATTCATTGTAATAATACGTTCAGAGTATTCACCTAAGCCATAAAGGATAACTTCATTCGATGTTATATTTGATCCATCTTTTAAATTAACAATTTTTAATTCATCGATTGTAAAAGATTGAGATGCTTCTATTCTTTCATTCGTTGCTGAGTAATTCTCACTTAACCATAAGACTTCAGGTGTAGCACTGCTCTCACCTTTATCAATTGCCGATAAGCATAACGCTAAGCCAGTCAGCCCTTTAGTTTTCCACCAATGTTCTGCTTCTACAGACACTAAATGAAAATCATCATGATGAAGTAATTGATAAAAATATTTCATCGCATGCGGATAAAAATAGTCTTCGATAAAGTTATATCGAATAAAGCTCTCCGCCAATAATAATAGTGAAACCGCTGAATAATGAGTCATTGCTCCATAAGCAAGTGAGAAGTGGCCAAAAGTGCGTTTTGAAAGTATGAATTGATGTAATTTATAGTTAACTTCTTCCAAAGAGCCTTCATTTAAATAATATGGAGTCCACTCAGGTAATATATTTCCTTTAATAATGTGATCTAAGTTATCGACCAAATAATCGAGGGACTCCCCTGGATTATAGATACCTGCAGATTGACATCTCTGCTTTCTACACTCGATTGAAGTATCAAAATCCATATCTAGTACTTGCTTCACTACATTAATGAAGTTTTCATTGCTAGCAAGATAATAACGCTCATCATGTTCATAGCGCATAACGTAGTTATTATTTTCTTTATATAGAACAGTGGGACTTGCTGTCGCAAGATCAAATAAGTGATTATAGTACTCTCTATGAGTGACCATTACGGCCCCTTCAGCATAGTCGCCTATATATGAGTCAGCATCACTATAATAAAAATTATCATAATCTCGGCCCATATTAATGCTTTTCGTGATCACTGGATCTGCGTGGTTAAGATGATGAGCTCTAAATATAACTTTATTATCAGGGAATTTAACGAGTAAGTTTTTTAATGTCCCAAAGATAGCACCAATCACCCAAGGTTCTTCAATACTCAATAATGAAAGATGATAAACAATTGCACTTTTAGGCCTTTTAATATTTGTAACGACATCAAAAAACTTATCTAACTTTGGGAAGCCAAAAGGTAACAAACAGACATAAGGTTTTTTATGAAGTCGCATTACTGCGGGGAATCCATTTTCATATTTATCTGGTGTTAATACGGGTTGTTTTATAGCACTAAGGATGTAATCAAAATAAAATCCTCCGCCATAAGAAAAAAGCGTCGATTGAATCGGAATATCTGTGCCGTGAGGCAAACCACTTTTAATAATGGATGCTGGTATATATTCAAAAAATGTCACATTAGATTCAGGGAGAATAATTGCAATAAGCGCAATTAGCTGTTCGCACTCTTTTTTACTACAAGATAAAAAGGGAATACCTGAAAAATTTTTATCAAACCAATCTTGATGGAGTTTCATTTCCTCATCTAGCACAATACCAATACAATTGACTGCGGAGTATTTATTGAGGTCTTCAATGTACTGAATTAATTGGTTCGAGGTTGCCGAATAGCCAATAATAATACCAATTTTATAGGTATTCGGTGGGATATCATTCCAGAGAACTTTTTGTTGTTTTATATCGACAACCATCGCTTTGAATCCTTCATTTAAAATTTTAACCAGCTATAGTGATGACTTAATTATGCATCTGACTCATTACTAGAAATTTTACTATCTATATGGCCAAAAGTTTTTTGACTTTATCATTTATCATTTAAGTAGCTGTTTGCTTTAGCAAGACTATCAATATTACCAATATCTCTTAAATAACCATCTGTTTTCCAAGCCGACATATTTCCAAGAAGTAGAGGCACCAAATCCAAACTTATGTCTGGTTCTTTAGCTTTGATGGAAGTAATTACATTACTTAGCTGTTTATCGAATAAATAAATAGCACCATTAGCCAAATTTGATGGTGGATTAGCTACTTTTTCGTGAAACTCAATCACTCTATCTTTCTCATCAAGTTTTACTACACCGCACGATTTGGGGTTATCCGATTCAAACAACATCATAGTCGCCAAACAACCTACCGGCCTTGACTCAAATGTATTAATAAATTGTTCCCAATCACATAAACAGAGATTGTCGGCATGAGCCACTAATACATTTTCATTTTTCCAAAAAGTAAGGTTTTTCTTTAATGTTCCAGCAGTACCGAGAAGTTTTGGCTCATAAGCTATAGTGACAAAATTTTTATATTTTGATTGCTCAATAAACTCGACAACTTGTTCAGGCAAGTAGTGCGTATTAATAAGAAACTCTGTAAATCCTGCAGCAGTTAATTGCTCCAACCAAATTTGCAAAAGTGGTTTCCCACCAATAGGAACTAAACATTTAGGTATATGGTCAGTAAGTGGTTTTAAGCGCGTACCAAACCCTGCGGATAACAATATCGCTTTTTTTATTTTTGTCATAAAAGCGCTAATACTGCATTTTTTAATTCTTGATATGCTATTGGTTGATTACCAACCCTTGATACTTGACAAGCCGCCGCAACTGAACCAATTAATGAAGCCACCCATAAATCACCACCACAAACTAGCGTCATAGCACTCGATGCTAATAAGCAATCGCCAGCACCTGCCGGATCTAAAACATTACTTGCTAAGGCTGGTATTTTATCATTGCTCCAACGATCCGGACTTTCTGGATCTACAACATGCAAGACCACACCTTCATCTGCCAAAGTAACAATAATATTTGGGCAATTCATTTTACCTTGAAGTTTTTCCGATAAAGTAACCAGCCCATCTTTAGTATTATTTAATGCAACTCTGACTTCTCTTTCGGTTGGAGTAATAAGATCTACATTTTTGAATCGAGAAATATCACCAACTTGGGAAGATGTTTGACTATCGGCAGCAACCATCACATTATTTTCATTACAATAAGAAACTATTCTATCAACCAGAGGTTGAGGTAATACACCATAGTTAAAGTCAGAAAATATCACTAAATTGGTTTGTTTAACTTCTTCTTTGAATTGATTAAATATGGCTTCTTGAATATCAATACTTATATCGTGTTCACGAAACTCATTCACTCGTAGTAATGTTTTGTTTCCCACTCGATAGCGACGTTTTTTGGTGGTTGGACGAGTATCGTCTTTAAAGACTTTCGCGTGTAAGTGATATTCCTGTAACTTTTCCTGAGCAAATACCGCCGGAGTATCCTCTCCTAATACGGTAAAAAATGAGACCTGTTTCGCACCCAACGACTTAGCATGGGCAGCGGTTATTCCGGCCCCACCTAAAAAGCGTTTATTTTCATCAGGCGTTACTACAATCGTTGGATCTTCTTGCGACATTCCAACAGCATTACACTGCATATATTCATCAATAATAGTGTCGCCAATTACCATAACACTCAATGATTCAAATTTTGCCATTAACTGCTCAACAGCACTTCTAGTAATACTGTGACGCGTAGCGAATTCATTAACTTTATTAATATGTAACAAAGGAGAAAGAAAATTTTCTTGAAAAACTGAAGATGACTTTTGAAAAGTATCACCAGAGCTGAAAATTAGCTTCCCCCCAGATTCTTTCAATACAGTTAATTCTGGATTATGTTTATTTTCATGTTCACGACCTTTAACCATAGTGTCGGGCTTAATTTGTCGAATCAATTCTTCTATGGAGTTATGATTAATAAAGCAATAATCGACAAAAGCCAAAGAAGCGACAACATCAAAACGGTGCTGTTCACTATAATAATTTTCTTGTATTAATGATGCATCATTATTTACTGAAACAACTAAGGTATCGCCACATTCTTTAGCAAAGCGTAATAATCGAATGTGACCTGGATGGAGAACATTGAAGTCACCAGTCACTAAAACCAGTTTCCCGAGTGCTTTTCGCTTACCAATAAGTTCATCTAGGATTTGTGCCATAAATAGTTTTTCCAATACACCATTACTATTTAGTAAGGTTTATTAAAGCCCTCGTTATTTTTCTCTCTTCTAAATCACTTAATGCCAAATTTATTTGCTCAAGGCTGTATTCATCTGAAAGTAGCTTTTCAACAGGTAACTGATATTTTTCAATAAGATCTGCAATAATTGGAATATCAACATCAGGTTTTGAAGCCCCTCCCCAACTACCAATTAATTGTTTTCCACAGATGAATTCATAAGGATCAATAGATATTTTCTCTCCCGAAGGAGGATGTGAAGCAAATATGCATTTCCCTCCTCGCTTGATCAATCCAAAAGCTATTTCAATAGTCTTTGTTGTACCTGCACATTCAATAGCATAATCAACACCGTCGGGAAAATGAGATTTAAAAGCTGCTAAGCCCTCTTTATCCGTTTTATAGGTTTTAGTGGCGCCTAATTCATTAGCCAGCGCCAACTTTCCTTCTTCAATATCAAGAGCAATAATCTGTGCGGGAGCAAAATATTTTAATGCTAACAATGCGCTTAACCCAATTCCTCCTAGACCTAAGACAACAACTGTAGCTCCCCTTTCAGGCTGCAATTGGTTAATAACTATGCCTGCTCCTGTAGGTAAAGCACAGCCTAAAAGAACAGCAACTTTGTCATCCAGATGTTTAGGTTTAATTACGAGCCTGTTTTCAGAAATAACCGCATAAGTGGAAAAGGTTGTTACTGCTCCAGCATTAATAATTTGATCGCCAGACTGATACTGTGTACCACCCGCCTCAATACCATCCCCTTTTATCCAGCCAACAACAACCGAATCACCGATAGATACTTTGGTTACACCTTCGCCAATTTCAACAACTTCGCCAACACCTTCATGACCTAACATATGAGGTAAATATTTGTCTTTGCCTCGTTTACCTCTCACTTCCATTAATTGGCTATGACAAAGTGCAGCGTAATTAATTTTAATAAGTGCCTGCCCCTTAGCAAGAACCGGATAGCTAATATTAGTAAGAATTCTAAGTGGCTGATTTGTTTGTTCCAGTATAGCGGCTGTAATTTTCATTGTATTATATTGGCTTCACTTGCATTAGCTTTCTAAATAAATCTTTATTTATACTGGGAGCCATACATTCTAATGGCGCAGGGTTACTTGAGCCATCTTCGTTGAATGTTTTATCCTGAACAGGGTAAATAGATGATTTGGGGTTGACAAATATTTCATAGATTTCAGGGCCTTTAGAGTTAAATCCCCTAGCCAATATATCATTAACATCAGTTTCCACAGAAACATTATAATAAGGAATTAAGTAAGATTTGGCGATAGCTTTAACATCAGGTAAAGTTAAGTCGACTTTGCTAGTACCAACATAATTCGAATCAAAATAATCTTCTTGTGTATGCCGTATAGCTAAATACCCATCATTGTTAATGACAAATATTTTAATATTCAAATTCAAATGCTTTATCGTTTGAAGTTCTTGTACATTAAATTGAAAACTACCATCGCCAACAAAGCAAAAAACCTGCTGTTCAAGCATTTTCTTAGCAGTCGCTACACCTATAGCTTCAGGTAACCCAGTACCCATAGCACATATGCCTGTACAACTGATAAGTTGTTGGTTCTTCTTCAAGTTAACGACTTGATAGCCTGAAAATAAAACAGTTCCACCACCATCAATAATAAAGCAATCTCCATCAGTACTTGCTTTTGAAATTTTTGAGATTACGGCATAAGAATTTAAATAACTACCCTGATATATAGGGAGTTCTTCATAATCCCATAAATTTAATGTCTTATATTCCAAACAGAGCGTGTGCCAAGGTTTAAGCCTATCAGCGTTATTGTCCAGATAGTTTAATTTTGTAAGAAAGATATCAACATCACTTTGAATTTTTTCTGCGCGTTCAATGTAACAATGTTCTAACTCGTCAGGGTCAATGTTTACTACAGTAACTTTTGCTTCACGAGCAAAATACTCTGGGTTATTTCCCGTTATACAGCTTCCTAAACTTGAACCTAATACTAGAACATAGTCAGCATTCTGTATCGAAAAATTGGCGCCTCTTTGGCCAAAGACACCTACTCTACCAAGATAGAGGTCATTGTCATCTTTGGCTGATACATTGCACCCCTGCCAAGTTGTCACAAAAGGCAGTTGATTATTTCGAACAAAAGCTTCTAATGATGCTTCTGCACTGCTACATCCTCCCCCGATCAAAACAATCGGCCTTTTTGCTAGTAACATTTGAGAATAGACTAATTCAAGCCTTTCTTGTTCTTTTGTAGCTATCTCTCGTTCAAATACTACTTTTCTAGGTAACTGTGTAACTTCTTGCCACTGTAAATCTAAAGGAATATCTATCCAAACCGGGCCTGGGCGCCCAGAATGAGCTAACTTCCAAGCTTTCTCTAAACTATCTGCAAATGTTTCAGCCGCTAATATCGTTTCTGCATATTTAGTAATTGGCGTAACGAGTTCAGTAATATTAAATTCTTGCAACCCACGCTGTCTTGTACCTTTAAGTAAACTAGATAGCTGCGTTGAACGGGCTTGGCCAGAAATAATGATAAGGGGAACAGAATCTTGCCATGCAGCAACCACTCCTGTAAGAGTATTTGTACCGCCAGGTCCTGTAGTAACTACAACCAAGCCTGTGTTATTGTTGATTTTACCAGAAGACACTGCGGCTAATGCTGAAGCCTGCTCGTGGTGATTAAAAATAACTTCTATTTCATTTGATTTCGCTAATGAATCAAAAATATGACATGCCGCACCGCCAGTAACACCGTAACCGTTACTTACATCTTGCAATTCAAGGAATTTAACTAAATAGTCGGTTAATTTCATATTAATCCAAATAATTACTGTACATATAATGCTTCGCTTGTCCTGCATCGACTAAAACATTTGAACCATGATAAAAAGAGGCTCTTTCAGAACACTGCAGAACTATCTGAGCAGATATTTCATGAGGCTGACCAAAACGCCCAATAGGGCATCTGTCTTTTAAATAACGCTGAGCATGCTCACTTTCTTCTTTATACTTTCCTCCCCATTGGCCATTTTCAGTGATTATAACCCCAGGAAGAACCGCACTCATCACGACATTATTACATTCGATCGCTAATATTCTGCCCATCGATCTAGTATAAGCAGATAGTGCAGCTTTTGAAGCACAGTAAGTCACAGGGCCACTGTTTTCTAGCGCAGCTCCTGCCGTTATATTTACGATGCGTCCCCAGTCTCGCTTTCGCATTTCAGGAAGAAAAGCATTGTTAACTTCAACCGGCACTTCTAGATTAAGGCGGAAAACTTTGTGCCAATCTTCAATACCACAGTAAGGATCGGTAACTCCTTGGGTGGTACCAGCATTATTAATTACAATATCTAGCTGACTAAACTTTGCCATAACAGCTGAATAAAGTTCGTCAATATTACCTTGCTCGACCAATGGAGTAACTAAGCCATAGTGCCCTTTACTAATAGCCCCTAACTCAGCTAAAGCTGAATCTAACTTTTCTTGTGTTCTGCTTGTGATGAAGACAAACGCACCTTCACGTGCTAATTCTATAGCAGCAGCCTTCCCTATACCGGTAGCTCCACCAGTAATTAATGCATACTTACTATTTAGTCCTAAATCCATACTGAATTCCTATACCACCAAAATGGGGTTAATAATTTGACGAGGCTGCCATTCAATTGCTTTTGCCATCATTGTAAGTACATTAGCTCTTGACGAAACAGCACCCAACACGACGGTACTCTCATGCATATTATCAACACTAGTCGACGCTACAATAGGTATAGGAAAGTGCATGCATTTCGTTTTTTGCTTTTCAGTACTGTCATCTAAAATGCAGCTAATAGAGCGGTTATATTCTTCAATATGATATGCATAAACACTTAACATCAGCCCTGCGCCAAAACAATAAACAGGACCTAATTGGCTATTTTCATAGATGGCATCATTAGCCATTGACATTTTATTATCAAAAGCAGAAATCCCTTTGTTTATTTTGTCTAACGTAATAAGCTGATTATTAACTTTCATATCACCTTTTTTAAAAGCAAAAATCCCAACGCCCCAATGAAAATGATTAACATCAAAACCGACCAATTGACAACCCAGTGATTGCAATAATGTTTCGAATGAATATCGACTAAAATAGTTCAAATGTTGATGGAATACTTGGTCAAACCTTCGGTTAGCACAAATAGTTTCCATGATCGTGACTTGAACTATATAGGTAGTATTTTCATTGCCCTTTTCTAACAGTTTTTCAATAAAGTCTTTAGGGTTGATGACATGTTCAACGACATCTTTGCAAATAACAATATCAGGGGTGAAATCTATTTCTACATTTTCAAAGAAATCAGCTATAACTTCACAGTTATCAGGAAGTACATCGGTATCAACTTTAGAGAGTATAGGGTCAATGCCTAAATATCGTTCGAATGAGTAAGCAGCTTTATTAACCAAATACATATCATTACAGCCAATCTCAAGTATCTTGCCCAAATTATCAATATTGAGTGCTTTTAATGTGAAATCTAAAAAATATTCATAGGATAAGATTGCACTACGACTCTCAGAACTCCTAAATGCATAGTCGCTATTGTGTCCGTATAATGCATTCTGATCTAAGATATTCCTTAACTGAGCATGAGTACAAGCTTGACAATAATCTAAGACCAGATCACTCCGCCCGATACCTGGTGTTAATTCGATAGACTTTTCAACATAAACTTCAGTTAAAGGAAAATTGTCCCAGGTGATAATTGGCGTTAAATCATGGCTACCACAAACATCACATGCGACACGTACTTTATCCAATTCCAATACTTTATAATGGGAATAATCTTCGATCATTTTAATTCTCCTTTCAGCTGAACTGCAATTTCGATTATCATATCTTCTTGCCCTGCAACTGCTTTTCGATCAGCAAGCATCTGGTAAATTTTATCAACTGGCACTCCATAAGTGCTAGAAGCGTTTATTACATGCTTTTGAAAAGCTCCACAAACCCCATAGTATCCACCGATAATACCGGCATTAGTAACAACAGGCATTTCTTGAATTATATGACTTTGAGCAAAATCTGATGCATCTAATAATTTCATCAAATCAACTGATGTCACCATATTCTCTTTATGCAGAGCAGCAATCATTTCTTCTATCGAAGTATTTCCTGCTCCTGCCCCAAATCCTCGTGCGGTAGCATCTAAAATACTTGCTCCGGATTCCCTTGCTATAATAGAATTTGCAACGGCAAGTCCTAAATTATTATGGCCATGGTAACCAATATTTATTTCTAATCCATCAACTAAACACGAAATTTTCTTTCGCGTCTCACTAAGCGTAAATGCTCCTGCAGAATCCATTAAAGTCACTGATGATGCGCCATAATCTTGAAATTTTTTAGCTTGTTGCAATAATGTCTGTTCATCAGTCATATGAGACATAACTAAACTTGTCATGGCCGTGCCACCGTTTTCAACAACATATTCAATATGCTTTTGCGCTAAATCGGCTTCTGTACAATGAGTGCCAAACCTAAAAACATTAATCCCTTGATCCATTGCAGGAGCAATATTTCGTACAATAGTAGCAAAGCCTGGAAGGACAAAATTACATATCTCACTATTTATTGCAGCATTTAGCGCTGCATCATTTAATACACTATCGGAAAAGCGGCTCATCCCCACTGAAGCACATGAAGCCCCCAAGCCTAAGCCATGACCTACTTCGATGATATTGACCCCTGCGTTATCCACCAATTTTACATAACCAGAAACCTGTTCAGGAGTTAATTGATGGCCTATTGCATGACTCCCATCACGTAAAGATGGATCTAAAATAATTAATTTATTATCCATTGATTACCTTCGCTCGGTTTTGACTTACAAATTCAGCAACATTTACCGCCGCACAAGTTATCACATCAAGGTTTCCTGCATAAGAAGGTAAATAATCTCCTTTTCCAGTGACCTCAATGGTAACCATGACTCGATTTTTATCTATTTTAGGCACTAATAAAACTTTATAACCTGGAATATATTTAGCTACGTTTGCAACTATATTATTAACAGCTTGCTCAAGATTTGTTAATTGACTTTCATCTATATCATGCTCAGTGATAGCGATAATACTAGTTTTCATGTTTATACAAGGGGTGGCAGGGTTAAGTATTAATATAGCTTTCGACCTCTTAATACCTGTTAACGTTGAAGTTGTGTTTTCCGTTGTAGAAAGGTATTCATCCAAATTATCCCTAGTTGCTTTCCCCGCACTTTGAGAAGCAATGGTATTAAGTACTTCAATATATTCTATGTTAGGAATAATACTTTGTAGTGCCATGCCGATAGGAATAGCTCCCTGGCCTCCGCAAGTTATTAGACTTAAATTCTGTTGCTGCAATGCATCCAATAAATTAACCGATGGAACAATAGGGATCCCTATATTAGAAGGAGTTAAGTCAATAATTTTTACTGCAGTATTTTTTAGTTTATCCCAATGTATTTTATGCGCAGCTGCACTAGAGCAATCCATCACAATATCTATTTCATCAATATGATGAAGTACCGCTTCAATCCCTTTATCAGAAGTCTTAACTCCTTTTTTCTGTGCCAATACCATTCCTTGGCTATTTTTACGCCGCCCTGCGACTAGGATACAATTTAACAGTGGCGACTTAATAACTTTCACGAGTAAATCTATACCGATATTTCCACTTCCAATAATTGCAACATTCATTTTATATTTTCCATAAAAACTTTGGATTTATACCATTTAGCGACGACCATTTAAAAAGGACCTTTAAACCAGTTACCAGGAATATCATGATGTTGATTGGTATTTTCAATTGACATATCTTGCTCTAATCCCAGTATATTTTTGACATTATTAATAATGTCATTGGCGTCATTATAAAACGATTTTGTTAAATGATAACTGGTAGGCTCTGGATGATCTGGTAACGCCAATCGCTGAGGCGCTGCTTTTAAAGAAGAAAAACAATTTTCGACAATTCTGCTAACGATTTCACCGCTAAGTGAGTTCGTTAAATGCGAGCAATCGCAGACTAAACAATGGCCTGTTTTCTTAACTGAGCTATATATTTTTTGCCATTCTATCGGATTAACTTGAGTAACATCTAATACGTCACAAGTTACTCCATATTCCAATAAAACCTCTTCCGCTCTTAACGCTTCTAGCAGCATATAACTATTCGCAATAATTGTTATATGCTTACCTTCTTTAACATGAGCTACTGCTTCGCATTCACTTTCTAATGCCCTAATATCAGAAATAAGTGCACTTTGCTGATGTAGCCAACGGTGCTCAATAAACAGCACGGGGTTATCGTCCATTATTGCTTGATACAACTGCTGGGCAACGTGCTCAGTACGACTTGGCACAATAACTTTTAGGCCAGGAATATGGGAAAACCAAGATTGCAAATTTTGTGCATGAGTAGGTCCTTGTCCCCAACCTCTGCCAACTATCAAACGAATGGTCAGTGGAACCGTCATTTGACCATCAAACATGTAATGCCATTTTGCCGCGTTATTCACCAATTGATCCATTGCTAATAGAAAAAAATCTACCCGCTGGTGAGTCATTAGCACTCGACTTCCTGATAGAGCTGCACCTATACCAACCCCTGTCATTGCATTCTCAGAGGTTGGCATATCAAAAACTCTTTCGCTGCCAAACTCTTCTGCTAAGCCCGTGGTAGTACCAAAAATCCCAGTAGGATCATCAATGCCTAAACCAAAGCTTAACATTGTGACATCATCTCGCATTGCTTGATGTTGCGCTCTATTTATCTGATTAGCAAAACTTGTGGTTATATCAGGCATAAATATACTTCTGGTTGTCATGTTCATTTGGAAAAGAAGATTGCTCGGCGAAATTAAATGCATTTTCAATTTCACTTTCAATTTCAACGTCGACAAGCGTTAATTCTTGTTCTGTACGCCCCATTTTTAGTAGTTTTTCACTCATTAGTTTCACAGGATCTTTCTCTAACCATTGTTCAAGTTCGTTAGGATCACGATAAGCCAAATGATCGTCAAAATTTGGTCCGCAGTGCTCTCGATGACGATAAGTATGGAACTCAATAAACGCTGGCCCCTTCCCATCGCGAATATGTTCTGTTGCTAACTTAGCCACAGATACGACTTCTTCAATATCATTTCCATCGGCAACGAAAGACTTTAAACCAATGTTTCTTGCCAATTCTGAAATCTTACGTCCATTAGG
>Ga0105356_10005140_pt1 | contig 12481 bp, 10 predicted proteins | sample GOMGulsemesocosm_3_FD_83502 | JGI IMG/M metagenome (GOLD analysis project Ga0105356, IMG submission 83502) | Methane-oxidizing microbial communities from mesocosms in the Gulf of Mexico - GOM9D Gulf of Mexico | ecosystem: Environmental > Aquatic > Marine > Cold seeps | place: Gulf of Mexico...
AAATAGAAGTTGGTGTATGGAATCAATTGGGAGAAAGTACTATTAAAGAATTTGTAATAAATGTAGCCGAGCCTATTACGATAATTGAGGTTACTGACATTACACTAGATAACGTATCTTATAATAATTATAATTTTGAAAAACCAACTAAATTAGTTTTTTCAAACCTAACTCTAGTACAAAAGGGGGTTTATTTTGATAAAAACATTAATTTAGTTGAGGTAGATTTTCCAAATCTAACTTCAGCAAAGTCGATTCATTTTAGGTGGAATAAAAATTTAGTTAAGGTAGGTTTTCCACTATTGAAGAGTATACGTAGTCGTATTTCTTTTGATGAAAATATTAATTTAGTTGAAGTAGATTTTTCACTATTAATAAGTGCAGGTTCAATTGTTCATTTTAGGTGGAATAAAAATTTAGTTGAACTAGATTTCCCACTGTTAAAGAGTACAGGTAATTTCGTTAGTATTACAGAGAATTCAAGTTTAGAAAAGGTAAACATGCCTAAGTTAAAAACGATAAAGGGATTTTTAAGTGTTTCCAGAAATAATGAATTGCAAACATTAGATATATGTAATCTTAGACAAATAAAAAGACATGGCCACTTAAATCCGTTTTACAGCATAAGAGAAAATCCAAAACTTGTTTTTGATACTTCTTGTTTTAGCGTAGAGAATCCTAGGGATTTAGCTATTGATAATACCATAATTGATGAAAATAGAAATATAAATAGCTTAATTGGTAGATTAACAGCAGAAAGTGAAAATGAAAAAGGAGCTTTTAGATATTACTTAGCAGATGTTGGAGGAGATAACAATTATTTTACGATTATTGGAGATCAATTATTTAGTAATCGAGTTTTTAATTATGAAGCTAAAGACGAGTATGTCGTAAAAATTGGAATTTGGAATCTATTAGGTGAAAACCTTGAAAAAGAATTTACTATAAATATTTCTGATGTAATTGAAGAACCGGTTACCATAGTTGAGATTACTGATACTACACTCGATAAGGTGTCTTATCATAAATATAATTTTGAAAAACCAACTAAATTAGTTTTTACAAATTTAACCTCAGTAAATGACTCCGTCTATTTTGAAGAAAACATCAATTTAGTTGAGGTAGACTTTCCTTTGTTAAAAAATACAGGTGGTAATTTTTCTTTTCGAAATAACAATAGTTTAGAAAAAATTAATGTTCCTCAATTAGAAACGGTAACTAAAAAATTAGATGTTTCTAACAATGAAGAATTACAACAACTATATATTTGTAATCTTAAAAAAATATTACCAGATTTAGAGCAAGGAATTCCTATTAATGAATCTTTCAAGCCCAGTTATTCCATAAAAGACAACCCTAAGCTAGATTTTAATATTAGATGTTTTAGTTTAGGAGGTCCCGAGAATTTGTCTATAAGTAATACAATAGTTAAAGAAAACAAGGAAATAAATAGTTTGATAGGAACTTTTAATGCCGATAGTAATTATTCTAATGGAAGTTTTACTTATTTTCTGACATCGTCAGGGGAAGATAATGATAGTTTTTTAATTGAAGGAAATCAGTTATTAAGCAAAGTAGCTTTTGATTATGAAGCAAAGAATGAGTATAAAATAGAAGTTGGTGTATGGAATCAATTGGGAGAAAGTACCGTTAAAGAATTTGTAATAAATGTAGCTGAGCCTATCACGATAATTGAGGTTACCGATACTACTCTCGATAAGGTGTATTATCATAAATATAATTTTGAGAAACCGACCAAATTGGTTTTTACAAATTTAATTTCAGTTGGTAGTTATGTTTATTTTCATCAAAATAAGAATTTAGTTGAAGTAGATTTTCCACTATTAGAGAGTACAGGTAGCTATGTTTATTTTTATGGGAATGAAAGTTTAGTAGATATAGATTTTCCATCGTTAAATAATACTGGTCGTAACTTTTCTATTAGTAATAATAATAGTTTAGAAAAAATTAATGCTCCTCAGTTAAAAACGATAGCTAAATATTTATATGTTTCAAGAAACTCAGAATTACAAACATTAAATGTATGTAATCTTACACAAATAAAACCAGCCGATGGGATAAAACCGTATTACTATATAAAAAACAACCCAAAACTTGTTTTCGATATTTCTTGTTTTAGCGTTGGGAATCCTAAGAATTTAAATATTGATAATACTACAATTGATGAAAATAGCAAAACAAACAGTTTAATTGGTACATTGACAGCAGACAGTGAATATGAAAATGGAAGCTTAACCTATTATTTAGCAGATTATGGAGGTGATGATAATGATTATTTTACAATTGTAGGGAACCAGTTATTTAGTAAACGAGTTTTCGATTATGAAGCCAAAAATGAATATGTTGTAAAAATTGGAGTTTGGAATCTATTAGGTGAAAATCTTGAAAAAGAATTTGTTATAAATATTTCTGATGTTATTGATGAACCGATAACAATAGTTGAGGTAACGGATGCTACCCTTGCAAGTGTATATTATCATCAACATGATTTTGAGGGGCCCACAAAGTTGGTTTTTACAAATTTAACTTCAGTAAGTGGTAGCGTTTATTTTCATCAAAACACCAATTTAGTTGAAGTAGATTTTCCATTATTGGAGAGAACAGGTAAACATGTTTTTTTTAATAGAAATTCAAGTCTAGAAAAAATTAACGCCTCCCAATTAAAAACGGTAACTAGATATTTATATGTTTCAAGAAACCCTGAATTACAAACATTAAATGTATGCAACCTTACTGAGATCTTACCAGAATTGGAACAAGGAGTTCCAGTTGATCAATCTTTTAAGTCTTATTATTATGTGAAAAATAATACGAAACTTGATTTTAGTACAACCTGTTTGATACAAACAAATATTTCTTTTACACCAGTTAATAAGATTATTATTAAATCAGCACCTAACACTCTTTTAGGCTCATTTAATACGGACAATAGTGATTCTAATATTAGGTATTATTTCATAGATTCAGATGAAAAAGAAGTTGAAAGAGATGATTTTGTTATTGTAGGAAATAAATTGTATTTAGCAAAAGAGTATGATGAATATACAGAAACAGATTTTGCATTACAAATTAATGCTATTAGAGGGGGGGGGATTAAAAATGGTCAAAATAAAATAGTTTTAAACGGTAAAAAAAGAAATAAAAGTACAGAAGTAAATAAGTTGATTGAAAAAATAGATTTAACATTTGATGTAAATATAGAGAATGCTGTTTTGACGGTGAATGATCTTTTTAATGAAAAAAAGAAAATTAGATTATACCCCAATCCAACTAATGATTCTTTTAGAATTAGTACAGATAAAACATTTGATACAGTCAGTATTTTTGATATGGCAGGCAGGCATATTGTAACATATAAATCAGATAAAGAGTTTTTTGATGTTAAAAACCTCTCATCTGGGGTATACTTTGTACATATGAAACGAAATGATGGCATAACCTTAGGTATTGAAAAATTGATTATTGATTAAAAATAAAAGCATTTTACATATACGTTTAGAAATGAGTTTGTTGTTTTAGTTTTACAGTTGGTTATTTTTTTTGAGTATTTGTGGGTTTTTAGTATTGACTGTTAAATTAATATCAAAACAATGACTCTAACCTTATTTTTAATACTAGCTGTTTCAGTTGGAGTATATATATTTAATAAAAAAAGAAAGGAAAGGTTAATAAGTAAAGTGCCAAAAGAAGAATTCCCTATAAAATGGAGATTAATATTAATAGAATATGTTTCTTTTTACAATTCATTACCAGAAAAAGAAAAAGAAAGGTTTGAATACAAAATTCAAGAATTCCTACTAAATTGTAGAATAACAGGAATAAAAACAACCATTGATGAAACCGATAAGTTATTGGTAGCAGCCAGTGCAATTATACCCATATTTGGTTTTGGGGATTGGACCTATACGAATATCCGAGAAGTATTGATTTATCCAACGATGTTCAATCAAAATTTTGAAACAGAAGGATCGGATAGAAGGATTTTAGGTATGGTTGGGAACGGTTATTTGGATGGGAAAATGATTTTATCCAAAGAAGCATTGTTCCACGGATTTAAAAATGAATCGGATAAAAAAAATACAGCCATTCATGAATTTGTACACTTGTTAGACAAAGCAGATGGAAGTATAGATGGAATACCTTCTATGCTATTAGAAAAGCAATACGCGATTCCTTGGATCGATTTGATAAATAAAAAAATGGATGAAATTTATGAAGGAGATTCAGACATAAATCCATATGGAGGGACTAATAGAGCTGAATTTTTTTCAGTAGCAAGCGAGTACTTTTTTGAACGTCCTAAGTTGCTTAAGAAAAAACATCCAGATTTGTATGTTTTATTAGAAAGTGTATTCAACCAAAATATGTCTGTACGTTCACTTACAAGAAGAAATTTAGATATTGGTCGCAATGAAAAGTGTCCTTGTAATAGTGGTGCAAAATTTAAGAAATGTTGTGGAAAAGTACATTACAATTCTTAATCAGGTTCTTTGAAAAGAAACTAAAACTTTTCGAGAATACTCAAAACCTCTTTTTTATAACTTCGACTAATAGATAAAGAAGTGTTATGGATGGTAATTTCTTCATTGCTAAAAGAAGAAATATTCTTTAAAGAAATGATATAAGAACGGTGAATTCTAAGAAATTGTTTGTTGGGTAATTTTGCCTCAATAGCACTGATTGTTTCTCTAGTTACAATGGTTTCTTTATCCAGATGAATTTTAAGGTAATCACTATAACTTTCAATATAAACAATAGCATCAAAATCAATCTTTAACATCCTTCTGTCCGCTCTAACAAACATAAAATCATTTCTATGACTCGGCTTTATTTCCATGGTATTTGATTTGCTATGGATGTTGAAATAATTATTCACAGCTTTCAACAATCGATCAAAAGAAATGGGTTTCAGTAAATAATCTACCGCTTGTAGCTCAAAACCTTCTACAGCATAATCTCTATAAGCAGTGGTGAAAATTATTTTAATATTATGGTTGATGGATTTGGCGAAAGAAATACCAGAAATTTCAGGCATATTGATGTCTAAAAAAATCAAATCTATGCTGTGAGTTCTTAAACAAGCAAAGGCATCAATAGCGTTACTACAGCTTTCGACGATTGTTAGGTTTGGTATTTTTTCGATATGAGTGGCTATTACTTTTCTAGCAATAGATTCATCATCAACAATAATACAAGATATGTTTTTTTTTAGCTCCAATTTTTAATTCAATTTTAATTGCAAGTTTATTTTAAAAGTATCATTTTTATTTTCAATAGTCAAAATATAGTTGTCTTTGTAGACCAAATCCAATCTTTTTTTTATGTTTTCCAGACCAATCCCTTTGTTTGTAGTTTCAATTTTTGTTTGTGTATTTTCAATATAAAAATAAAGAACCTGATTTTCACAACGCAAATCAATCTTGATAGTAAGCTGTCTGGCTTTTAAAGCCCCGTGTTTGAAACTGTTTTCGACAAAGGGAATCAATAGCATGGGAGCTATTTTTAAGTCTTTAGATACATTATCTGTAGTGAATTCAATATTCAAAGTCTCGTTGAAACGCATTTTTTCCAATTCAATATAATCTTTGATATGGTTGATGTCATCGATTAAATGTACAAAGGGTTGGTCTACTTTGTAAAGTAAATAATCCAACAAACTAGAGAGTTTTAAAATCATTTCTGGAGTTTCATCCGCTTTCATTAGAGCAAAACCATACAAGGTGTTAAGTGTATTGAATAAGAAATGTGGGTGGATTTGCATTTTTAAATATTTCAGTTCTTGTTCTCTTAATTTTAGTTGTGTTTCTAGGATTTTGGTTTCTAGTTTTTTAGATTTTTTACTGTGTTCTAAGTTGAGTTTTAAAAGTTTAAAAGCACTTACTACAATTACAACTAAATACACACCAGTACAAACAAACAGAATGCTTCTGCTGATAGGAGCCATGTGGGTGTATTTAAAATTAGACAAGTAAACGAGTCCAAAAAATACAGAAACCAGAATTAAATAGGAAGAAACGATTAGGGTATAAATACTATACAAAACAAATAAAAAAAGACGTTTTGCAAATAAATAGTCAGGTATCAATTTGTAAATAAAAACATAAGTCGTAGCAATGGTAATGGGCATTAAAAAGAGAGAAAAAGCTAAAACATAGTCAAAGTCAGGACTGTCATACCCAAAAAAGGAAGTATAAAAAAAGAGTACAATTGCCCAGAAAAGGCAATGTACGATCAATTGGATACTTCTATGAAAAATAATTTTTTTAAACATTATAAATAAACTGTTTTACAATAGTACTCTATTTTTATGGGTAATTCATGTTTTAGAGACGAATGACGGTTTTAGTAATTGTTTTAACATCTGGTTATAAAAGGTGTGAAACCGTACATTCATCGCATTTTAATTTTTTGACTTTGAATGAAGGCTATATTTGTGGTCTATTCAACTAAAAAAAATATACAAATGAAAAATTTATTGGTGCTTTTGCTACTTACAAGTGGTTTGTGTTTTGCTCAACAAGAAAATTACAAACAACTAGATTCTTATTTAGAAGTATTGAATTCAAATGAAAAAATAATGGGCAGTATGTCTATTATGAAAGATGGAAAAATGGATTATGAAAAATCTGTAGGCTATCAGTATAAAAATGAAAAAGAAGAAAGGAAAGCCAACAAAAAATCAAAATACAGAATTGGTTCTATAACCAAAACATTTACTGCAGTGATGATTTTTCAATTGGTAGATGAAAAAAAAATGTCGTTGGAGGATAAGTTGTCCAAATACTACCCACAAATTCCGAATGCATCTAAAATTACCATTGCCAATTTATTATGTCATAAAAGTGGTTTGTTTAACATTACTGGAGATGCTGATTTTGGTACTTGGATACTTTTACCAGCAACACAATCACAAATGTTAGCTCGAATACAAAAACATAAGGTAGATTTTCAGCCAGGAGAAAAGACGGCATATAGCAATACTAATTTTATTTTACTTGGGTATATTCTTGAAAAAATAGAGAAGAAAACTTATGGAGAGATTCTTAAAAAAAGAATTGTTAAGAAATTAAAATTAAAGGATACCTACTATGGAGGTACAATAGATACAAACAAAAATGAATGCCAATCTTATTATTATGAAAACGATGTCTTAAAGTCAGCATCTGTAACTCATATGAGCAATCCAGGTGGGGCAGGAGCTATTGTTTCTACTCCTTCAGATTTGGTTTGTTTTCTAGATGCGCTTTTTAATAATAAATTGTTGTCTAAGGAGAGTTTTAAAGAAATGACAAAAAGTACAAATGAAGGCGGAATGGGAAGTGGTATTACTAGTTTAGAAAAAAATGGGCAGATTATTTTTGGGCACAATGGCAGAATAGATGGATTTGTATCCTTTGCAATTTATATTCCGGAGATTAAAACGGCTATAGCAATAAATACAAATGCGGCAAATTTCTCCATGATGCCTATAATATTTAATGCTTTAACAAATGTAAATGGAAAAACGTTTACCATGCCAAACTCTGATGTCTTAGAATTAACAGAGAAAGAAGTGAAAACGTATGAGGGAACATATGAAAGCAAAGACCTTCCTTTTGATCTGGTTTTTGTCGCAGAAGGAAAAATACTAAAAGGAGGGCCAAATTTAAAAGAACTGCACAACTTAAAAGCTACAAAAAAGAATGAATTTACATTAGAGAATTTTGGAGCTACCTTAAAGTTCGACGACAAGAAGAGTAGTTTGTTTTTTGTTGAGCCAACAATGAGTAGCCCTGTACAATTCACAAAGAAAAAATAATTTATATATTACTAACTTTAAACACAATTATTATGATTTTATTAAATGTATTTGTTGACAGATTTAACGAAGGTGGTCCTTTTTTAATGTCTTTGATATTAATTTGTTTACTTGGTGCGTTTGCATTTTTGGCGATGGGTTTTATCAATCTAAAAAAGAACGCTAAACAATCTGAAAAAATGAGGAATATGGCATCCGATGTGAGTATTTTAGGCTTGGTATTTGGGGTTTTAGGATCTGTAATTGGACTTATTGGTGCTTTTGATTCTATACAAGATATAAACGACGGGAATTCAGTAATGATGGCCTCAGGATTTAAAGTTGCTTTTTTAACAGCTGTTTTTGGAGCGATTACTTTTATACTTCCAAGAATAGGAATTCTTGTATTACACGGATTGCAAAAAGACTAACAATTTATACAGTATTTAACTTTTAACACAATAATTATGATTTTATTAAATGTATTTGTAGATAGGTTTAAAGAAGGTGGCCCTTTTTTTATGTCTTTGATATTAATTTGTTTGCTATGTGCTCTTGTATTTTTAGCAATGGGCTTTGTTAATTTAAAAAAGAACACTGAAAAATCTATAAAAATGCGAAATATAGCAGTTGATGTTAGTCTTTTAGGTTTGGTTATTGGGTTTTTAGGATCTATAATCGGACTTATCGGTGCTTTCGATGCTGTCGGAAATTTGAATAAAATAAACAGGGTAGTGTTTGGAGGAGGAATTAAAATGACTTTTTTAACGATTTTTTTCGGGTTGTTTACGTTTATAATTTCAAGAATTGGAATTCTTGTTTTACGTGGACTGCAAAAAGAATAGCTAGTTAGAAAATAATTTATAATCTTATTTTGAGAGATCCCTTTTTATGAATTTAAGAAGGGATTTTTTGAGTGGATAGTAAAATAAAAAAAGAAGTTTTTTTAACAAAAAAATCACAAGCTCAACAAAATATAAATCATACATTTAGCACAGTTTTAGTGTTCAAACTTATGATAAATAAATTTTTAAAAATTGCATTGCTATTATTTTTGTCTACGTTGGGTATTGTCTATTTCGCAAATTATTCCATAATAAAAAATGGAGAAAACAAAACGTATTTTTCTGTCGATAAAATTGGAAAAAACAAAGTCGGTTTGGTTTTAGGAACTTCCAAAAATTTAAGAAACGGTTCTATGAATTTGTATTTTGAATACAGAATTAAAGCAACTGTAGCTTTGTATAAAAAAGGAAAAATAGATTTTGTTTTGGTAAGTGGAGATAATGGAAATAAAAATTATGATGAGCCCACAGACTTTAAAGAAGAATTGGTGAAACGAGGAATCCCTGCTAATAAAATATTTTTAGACTATGCTGGTTTCCGAACTTTGGATTCTGTAGTCAGGGCAAAAAAAATATTCGGACAAGATAAAATAACAATTATTTCACAACAGTTTCATAATGAAAGAGCGATTTATCTAGCAGAAAAACACAACATCAAAGCCATAGGATTCAATGCGAAAGATGTTTCTGGACGGTATGGGATACGTGTCAAGCTAAGAGAGTATTTGGCAAGAACAAAAGTGTTTGTAGATATTGTATTAGGAGTAACACCAAAATTTTTAGGAGAAGAAATTACAATAGAATAAATACGAAAAGAATGAATCCACAAATAAAAAAAGACAGATTGCATGTAGTCGATGCAATTCGAGGTTTTGCCTTGGTATCCATAATGCTTTTACACAATTTAGAACATTTTGATGTGTACTTTTTACCCAAAACACTTCCGACTTGGATGGTAAGTTTGGATAAGATGGTATGGGATACTTCGTTTTTTATTTTTGCAGGGAAGTCGTATGCGATGTTTGCATTGCTTTTCGGACTTACTTACTTTATTCAGTCTGACAATCAGGCCAAAAGAGGCAATGATTTTAGGGTAACTTTTGCTTGGCGATTGGTCTTGTTGTTTTTATTCGGTGTATTGAATTCTACTTTTTATCAAGGAGATATTCTTATTATTTATGCAGTCATTGGTTTTTTTATACTACCAGTAGCACATTTGTCTAACAAACAGGTTTTTTGGATTGCAGTGATTTTGTTCTTACAACCTATAGAAATGATGCATCTAATAAAAGTCATGCAAACACCCAATATGGAGATTGCCAACCCTGAATCTTGGACTTATTTTGGGAAAATGAGTGAATATATCAAAGGAGATTCTTTTATAGAAACAATCAAAGGAAACCTAACCAATGGTAAATTAGCTGTTTTAAAATGGAGCAATGAGAGTGGGCGTTTTTTGCATATTTTATCATTATTTTTATTTGGTATGTTGGCAGGACGTAAAAAACTATTTGTAGAATCTAATAAGAATAGAAAATTTTGGATAAAAACAGCAATTATTTCACTCCTAGTATTTATCCCTTTGTTTGCAATACAAAAAAACTTAGATGTTCTAGTAGCTAGTAAAGCGATAAGACGTTCAGTGAGTACCATTGAAACCTCTTGGACAAATCTTACATTTATGCTTTTTTTAGTTTCGGGATTTGTACTTTTATTCCAAACAAAATTTTTCAATAAAATACTGAATATATTTTCTCCGTTAGGACGTATGAGTTTGTCCAATTACATAATGCAATCTATAGCAGGAGCAACTATTTATTATGGTTTTGGTTTGGGAATGTGGGAATATACAGGAGCAATTTATAGTATGATAATAAGTGTGGTATTGGCAGTTTTGATGGGGGCTTTTTCTACTTGGTGGATGAAGAATCACAAACGAGGACCTTTAGAAGGGGTATGGCACAAAGCTACCTGGATGTTTAAAAAAATATAAGGAGAAAGACAAAACGTCTTCGTTTGAAGACAAGAAATAATTATAATAAATAAAAATATGAAAATGAAATCAATTTTAAAAATTGGAGTTTTATTTATATTGATACTATGCAATGTAGGTTGTGATCAGATAACTAAAAATAAAGTACGAAAAGAAATTGTTGCAAATGAAACAATTCATATCATTAAGAATAATTTTATATTGACGCATGTAGAGAATAAAGGAGCTGCATACGGTTTGGGTGAAAATTTACCTCCAATATTAAAACTATTATTTCTTAATGCGCTGCCGCTAATATTTTTGATCGGTCTTTTTGTATATAGCGTAAAAAAAGAAGGTACAACAAAGTTGAATTTAATTGCTGTTTCGTTTTTAATAGGGGGAGGTTTAGGAAATATTTACGATAGAATTCTATTCAACTCCGTAACAGATTTTATGTATGTAGAATTGGGCTTTTTCAATACAGCTGTATTTAATATGGCAGATGTTTCTGTTGTTGTGGGAACCCTACTTTTGATATTGAATTACAGTGTCTTTGATAAAAATGGAGTTTCTAAAGAAATCTGTTTGTAAGTATATATTTTATAGAGTATTGAAGTCCTGAAGGTTTTGATTCAATCCTTTTTTAAGAGAACAGTAATTTTTTTAATGAAAAGTAGTAAGTTTATAAGGTAGACATAGTAATAAATCAAATAAAACAAAAATCATGAAACTTGGAGCATTTTCAATTAGTTTGACGGTGAAAAATTTGAAGACATCAAAAGAATTCTATGAAAAGTTAGGATTTGCAGTTTTTGCAGGAGAGGAAAAAATGAAATATCTTATTTTAAAAAATGGAAATTCGATAATAGGATTGTTTGAAGGAATGTTTGAGAAGAACATTATTACTTTTAATCCGGGGTGGGATGAAGATGCCAATACATTAGAATCATTTGATGATGTTAGAAAAATTCAGAATAAATTAAAAGAGACAGATGTGAATTTAATAGCCGAAGTTGATGAAAAAACAACAGGTCCTGGGAGTATTGTTTTAGCTGATCCTGATGGAAATCAAATTTTAATTGATCAGCATATATAAAAAAGGAAGTTGTAAATAAAGATGAAAAATAAAATTCTATACCACAATACCGAAGCAATTATTGCTATGTTTTAATAAAGAATCAATGGACTTAATTTCAAAAAATATAAATATATTATTATTTCTAATATTAGGATGTTTTAGTGTAAACTCACAAAATGAAGAACTAATTGAAAAAACTTTTTTTGAGCATGAAACAAATAATATAGATGTTTTAGCATTAAAAAATGGTTTTAAAGGAAAGGAAACAATTTATTTGAAAGCATTCTTTAAATCAGATAGTAACGGTGATATTTTTGAAATTAATGTTGATGATAAATCCAAAATATTTAAATCAGAATTGATTTCAATAATTAATAAGATTCCGAGATTAAATCCAAAAGAGTATTTAAGCAAGGGGGAGGAAATGAAATATGGATTGAAAGTTTATGTGAAACTATCTTCGAAAAAAGTACTCAAAAGGAAAATTAAAAAAGGCACGGTTTCAAAAATTAATATTAGAAGTTTTTATATAAAAGAATATTTTCCTACAAAGTGGATAACATTAAAACAAATGGAAAAAAAGAATATGTTTCGAAACTTAGAAAGTATTCCTGTAACTGAAAGTTGTAGTAAAAGAGCAAAAATAGGTGATATTAAGAATTGTGTTACAAAAGAAATTAAGGAGCATATATATAGAAACTTTGATTCAAGTTTGGCTTCAGAAATAGGTCTACCTTCAGGAAGGCAAAAAATTATTGTAAAATTTGTTATTTCCAAAAAAGGAG
>Ga0105356_10005143_pt1 | contig 12479 bp, 10 predicted proteins | sample GOMGulsemesocosm_3_FD_83502 | JGI IMG/M metagenome (GOLD analysis project Ga0105356, IMG submission 83502) | Methane-oxidizing microbial communities from mesocosms in the Gulf of Mexico - GOM9D Gulf of Mexico | ecosystem: Environmental > Aquatic > Marine > Cold seeps | place: Gulf of Mexico...
AATATTAACTTTATTAATATCTAAGTCCATGTCTTTAACCGCTAACATGGTAACCATGGCAAATGCTTCATTAATTTCAAATAAATCAACATCACTCGCAGACCAACCTGCTTTATCTAAAAGCTTATTCATTGCGCCAACAGGTGCTACGGTAAACTCTTCTGGCTTTTGTGCATGAGTCGCATGAGCAGCAACTTTACAAAGAGGGGTAAGGCCACGCGCTTTTGCTGTCGAAAGCTTCATCATCACTAATGCTGCTGCGCCATCTGAAATAGAACTAGAGTTAGCAGCTGTAATCGTACCACCTTTTTTAAATGCAGCCCTTAAAGAAGGTATTTTATCAGGACGTGCGTTACCTGGCTGTTCATCCGTATCAATTACCACTTCTTTACGGCGACTTACAACGGTTACAGGGGCAATTTCATTTTTAAACGCGCCAGAATCAATAGCCGCATTTGCACGAGACAATGAACGAATAGCAAACTCATCCATATTCTCACGAGTAAAGCCATTTTCATCAGCGGTTTCTTGTGCAAAACAACCCATAGAAATACCATCATACGCATTTTCTAAGCCATCAAGCATCATGTGATCAAGTACTTGACCATGTCCCATGCGCATTCCGGCTCTTGCCTTAGGTAACAAGTATGGTGCATTACTCATGCTTTCCATACCACCCGCAACTGCAACATCAATTGAACCGGCAAGTAAGGCATCATGTGCTTGCATTGCTGCTTTCATACCTGAGCCACACACTTTATTTATAGTGGTACAAACCGTTGATAAGGCTAAATCTGCAGCGAGAGCAGCTTGTCTAGCTGGTGCTTGCTTCAAGCCAGCCGGCAGTACACAACCCATAATAACTTCATCAACTTGATCACTGGTTAAATTTGCTTGATGAACAGCTGCTTTTATTGCAGTTGCACCAAGGTCTGTGGCACTAGTATTAGCTAGACAGCCACTAAAGCCACCCATAGGGGTTCTTAATGCGGAAACTATAACAACGGGATCAGAAATAGACATGGTACTCTCCATAAAGGGGAAAAAAGATAATAAATTCATAAATAGACTAATACCCTAACTCAATTTGAAGTTAACGCCAACGTAACTTTAGTACTAGTTTTTACCGCCTTTATATTATTTATTTATATCTTAGTTTGCACAATCATACTAACCATTGTACTAAAAATTAAAAAAAGTATTCCTTTATGAAAAAGAGTTACTACACTTTCTTAAAATATAACCTTACAACTAGCTTTACGTTTACGTAAACTTCCTGTAAAGTTATTTCAATGACGAAAATTAAAATAAACAAGTTAAAGTAAAAAATGACCCTGATTAAAAAAGCAATACAAGCCAGTTATTCAATTAGTGATTTATCAAAAGAGTTTGATATTACAACCCGTAGTATTCGGTTTTATGAAGATCAAGGGCTATTAGCCCCTACACGTAAAGGGCAAACACGCATTTATAGTCAACGTGACAAGGTTCGATTAAAACTTGTTTTACGTGGTAAACGCTTAGGCTTTTCACTCGCTGAAACAGGTCGCTTGTTTGAACTTTATGATGCAGATAAATCCAGCGCCAAACAATTAACTATCATGATGGAATTAATAGCAGAAAAAAAAGTCGACTTGAAACAAAAGCTTGATGATATTAGCGCCCTTTTAATCGAATTGAATGATATAGAAAATAACTGCCAAGAAATATTAACGACACTAACAACGTAATTCACTATATAGGAATAAAACATGATTTCTCCATTTAGCTCATTGAATTTTAACTTAGGCGAAACCGTGGATATGATCCGCGAGACTGTTAACGCTTTTGCCCGTGACGAAATAGCGCCACGCGCTGAACAAATTGATATTGATAATGAATTCCCTGCGGATCTATGGAGAAAATTTGGCGACATGGGTCTTTTAGGTATGACCGTTGAAGAAGAGTATGGCGGCTCAGGCTTGGGTTATTTAGAACACATTGTTGCTATGCAAGAAATCAGTAGAGCTTCTGCCTCAGTAGGTTTAAGTTATGGTGCGATGTCAAACTTATGTTTAAACCAGTTACGTAAAAATGGCTCTCACGAGCAAAAGCTGAAGTATCTGCCTAAGCTTTGTACTGGTGAGCATGTAGGTGCGCTTGCTATGAGTGAACCTAATGCAGGTTCTGACGTAGTAAGTATGAAACTTCGTGCTGACAAAAAAGGTGATAAATACATTCTTAATGGCAACAAGATGTGGATAACCAATGGCCCAGAAGCTAATGTCTATGTTATTTACGCTAAAACAGACACCAGTGCAGGTTCAAAAGGCATTACTGCTTTTATTGTTGAACGTGATTATCCAGGTTTTTCTCGTCACCAGAAATTAGATAAATTAGGCATGCGTGGCTCAAATACCTGTGAGTTAGTATTCCAAGATTGTGAAGTACCTGCTGAAAATATCTTAGGTACAGAAGGTAAAGGTGTACGAGTATTGATGTCAGGCTTAGATTATGAGCGTGTGGTTTTGTCTGGTGGTTCACTAGGTATTATGGATGCTTGTATGGATCTAGTTGTTCCTTATGTTCATGACAGAAAGCAGTTTGGCCAATCTATTGGTGAATTTCAATTAGTACAAGGCAAAGTAGCCGACATGTACACTCAGATGAATGCAGCTAAATCATACGCCTATATGGTTGCACAAGCTTGTGATCGCGGTGAAACTACTCGAAAAGATTCTGCAGCCGTTATTCTTTATGCTGCTGAACTAGCTACCAAAATGGCACTTGATACCATTCAGCTACTTGGCGGTAATGGTTACATCAATGAATTTCCAGCCGGTCGCTTATTACGTGACGCTAAACTATATGAAATAGGTGCTGGTACTTCAGAAATTCGTCGCATGCTGATAGGTCGTGAGTTATTTAACGAATCTATGTAGTAATTCATCTGGTTGCTGTACAGCCTAATTAATTAGTCAAAAGTACTTATTGATAATTATCAATTCCGTGCTTTTTCCTTTTAATGAAGCCGTACAGCTAACCGCTAAATCACGACTACTTAAGTAACAAAAAAGTAACTTAAGTAGTGAGTGATTAAACAAATAATGAGTTAACCAGTAATTGTTTAGGTTACAGCAGTTTAATTCAAATACAAGGCAAAAAAGCAGAGTTGACGTTAGTCAATGCGCAGTTTTAAACGCAGTAGTTGAGTTAAACCGCAATAAAATAAATTATTACTATCAAATAAAAGGCTCTCTCCCGTGGCAAAAATAGTAAGTAAGATAAACACTCGCAGCCAAGATTTCTTAGACAATGCTGCACATATGCAAACCCAAGTTGATGATTTACGAGAAAAACTTAGTGAAATAAAACTTGGCGGTGGCGAACGATCTCAAGAGCGACACATTGGACGTGGTAAGTTATTACCAAGAGATAGGGTAAATGCTTTACTTGACGATGGCTCTGCATTTTTAGAGTTTTCACAACTTGCAGCCTATCAGGTTTACGATGATAACGTGCCTAGTGCCGGAATTATCACAGGTATCGGCCGGGTGGCTGGACAAGAGTGCGTTATTGTTGCCAATGATGCCACGGTTAAAGGGGGGACTTATTACCCACTAACAGTAAAAAAACATCTTAGAGCACAAGCCATTGCTAAAGAAAACAATTTGCCTTGTATTTATTTGGTTGATTCGGGTGGTGCAAATCTGCCTAACCAAGATGATGTGTTTCCAGATAAAGAACACTTTGGTCGAATTTTCTTTAACCAAGCAAACATGTCAGCCAACAATATTCCTCAGGTTGCCGTTGTAATGGGATCTTGTACAGCGGGTGGTGCTTATGTTCCTGCCATGGCTGATGAATCTATTATTGTTAAAGAACAAGGGACTATATTTTTAGCTGGTCCTCCACTCGTTAAAGCAGCTACGGGTGAAATAGTAAGTGCTGAAGATCTCGGTGGTGCAGATGTACATTGTCGTACTTCAGGTGTTACCGATCATTATGCACAAAACGATCATCATGCACTTGAAATAGCACGCTCTGCTGTTGAAAATTTAAATCGAGTAAAACCGGTAGCAATAGACTTCCAGGAAGTTATTGAACCAGCATACCCAAGTGAAGATATTTACGGGATTATTCCTAAAGATACCCGCCAGCCTTATGATATACGTGAAGTTATTGCTCGTATTGTTGATGGCAGTGATTTTCACGAGTTTAAAGCTCTTTATGGCAATACCTTAGTTTGCGGCTTTGCCAATATTTATGGCTATCCCGTTGGTATTGTAGCCAATAATGGTGTTTTATTTGGTGAATCAGCTGAAAAAGGTGCACATTTTGTTCAACTTTGTGCTCAACGTAAAATTCCTCTTGTCTTTCTACAAAACATTACTGGTTTTATGGTTGGTAAACAATATGAATCAGGCGGTATAGCAAAACATGGCGCCAAAATGGTAACTGCCGTTGCTACGGCACAAGTACCTAAGTTTACTATTTTAATTGGTGGCAGCTTTGGTGCAGGGAATTATGGTATGTGTGGTCGCGCTTATGATCCTCGTTTCTTATTTATGTGGCCAAACTCACGTATTTCAGTGATGGGTGGCGAGCAAGCTGCTGGCGTTATGGCGCAAGTAACACGTGATAAAAAAGAAAAACTAGGTGAAAGTTGGAGCGAAGCCGACGAGCAAAGCTTTAAGCAACCTATCATCGATGACTATGAACACCAAGGTCACCCTTATTATGCCTCAGCGAGATTATGGGATGATGGCGTTATTGACCCTGCTGACACGAGACAAGTTTTAGGTTTAGCCATTTCAGCCTCATTAAACAAACCCATTGAAGATACTAAGTTTGGCATCTTCCGTATGTAACCGTACATAATTGCATAAATAACAAAGGTAGAGCGTACTTATTATGAATACCAACAACGACACGGTTTTGTTTGAAGTTAATGAGCAAGGTATTGCCACCGTTACTTTGAACAATCCTGAAAAACACAATGCATTTGATGATGCCATCATTAAACAGTTAACTGATATTTTCAATGACATCAGTCAGCGTGATGACATTAGCATTATGATTTTGGCCTCAAATGGCAAAAGTTTTAGTGCTGGTGCTGACTTGGGTTGGATGAAGCGAATGGCCGGTTACTCGTATGAAGATAACCTGAAAGATGCCAACGCTTTAGCGCAGATGTTAAAAGCGTTAAATTTCTTGCCGCAAACGACTATTGCCAAAATTCAAGGTGCTGCTTTTGGTGGTGCTGTTGGTTTAGCGAGCTGTTGCGACATTGTTATCGCAAGTACTAAAGCAAGCTTTTGTTTAAGTGAAGTTAAGTTGGGCTTAATACCCGCAACTATCAGCCCTTATGTTGTTGATGCTATTGGTTTAAAAGCTAGTCGTCGTTACTTTCAAACTGCCGAACGTTTCTTTGCTGACAAAGCACAACAAATTGGCTTAGTGGACGAAATGGTAGCGCCTGAAGAATTAACTGATGAAGTTAACGCGATGGTAGCTAAGTTATTAGCTAATGGTAGCCAAGCTAGACGACAGGCAAAGAAACTCAGTCAAGATGTCGCCTTTCAAACAATTAATGAAAACTTACTCAAAGACACTAGTGAGCGTATAGCAGCTATTCGCGTGTCAACCGAAGGACAAGAAGGCTTAACTGCTTTTTTTGAAAAACGAGCGCCTAATTGGTAAAGCAAATAAGCTTCGAGTAACTAGTTACGAAGTAATACTAAAAGAATAAAGGATAAATAAATGTTCAATAAAATTTTAATTGCCAACCGTGGTGAAATTGCCTGCCGTATTATTAAAACAGCCAAGCAAATGGGTGTATTAACCGTAGCTGTTTATTCGGATGCCGACAAAGATGCTTTGCATGTTCATATGGCAGATGAAGCCGTTTACATTGGTCCTTCACCATCACGCGAAAGCTACTTATTAGGTGACAAGGTCATCGCTGCAGCGAAACAAACAGGTGCTCAAGCGATTCATCCTGGTTATGGGTTTTTATCTGAAAACGCTGATTTTTGTCGTAATTGTGCAGCTGAAAACATCACGTTTATTGGCCCTCCTGTAGGTGCAATTGAAGCGATGGGTTCAAAATCTGCCGCTAAAAACATTATGGAAAAAGCTAATGTGCCATTAGTACCTGGTTATCATGGTGATGACCAGTCACGTGATATTATTAAAAAAGCCGCTGACGATATGGGCTACCCTGTACTATTAAAAGCCACAGCAGGTGGTGGTGGTAAAGGAATGCGCCAAGTTTGGAGCGAAGCTGAATTCGATGAAGGCCTAGCCGCAGCAAAACGTGAAGCAATGTCATCATTTGGTGATGACACTATGCTAGTTGAAAAATATTTAACGCAGCCTCGTCATGTTGAAATCCAAGTGTTTTGTGATAATCACGACAATGCTGTTTATTTATTTGAACGTGACTGTTCCGTACAGCGTCGCCATCAAAAAGTGATTGAAGAAGCCCCTGCATTTAGCATGAGCGAAGAGTTACGCGCTCAAATGGGTGAGTCAGCAATTAAATCAGCCCAAGCGATAGGCTATCAAGGTGCTGGTACTGTAGAATTTTTACTTGATTTTGATGGCTCTTTCTATTTCATGGAAATGAACACCCGCTTACAAGTTGAACATCCTGTTACTGAAATGATCAGTGGACAAGATTTAGTAGAATGGCAATTACGCGTAGCCTCTGGTGAACAGCTTCCAAAAACGCAAGATGAACTAGTGCTTAATGGTTATGCTTTTGAAGCCCGTATTTATGCAGAAGATGCTGATAACGACTTTTTACCTGCAACAGGAAAATTGACGCTATTAAAAACGCCAATTGAGAGTAAACATGTTCGTATAGACACCGGTGTTCGTCAAGGTGACGAAGTTAGTGTGTATTACGATCCTATGATTGCTAAATTAATTGTCTGGGATGAAAATCGTGAAAAAGCGCTGCAACGCTTAGCAAAAGCATTGAGCGAGTATCGTATTAATGGTGTAGTCACTAATATTGATTTTCTTTATAATTTAGCAACCTCTGAACCTTTTAAAGCCGCTGATATTGATACGGGTTTTATTGAAAAAAATCATGACCTAATTTTTCATAATAATGAAAAACCTCTAGTTAATGAGTTACCTATAGCCGCTTTATTTCTTATTCTATCTAAAGAAAACAAAGCAAAACAACAAGCGAAACAAAGTAACGACCCACATTCTCCTTGGTATAATGCTAATGCGTGGCGTCTAAATGAAGCTAATTTACATACCCTAGAACTAGCGCACAATGATACTGAATACACAGTAACCGTTGAACAAAAGCGTCAAGGTAACGATGCTTATTATTCAATTAATGTAAATGGTGAAAAGTTTGACTGCCAAGGCGAGATATTAACTACACCCCATAATGATGACACGATTGTAGCCACTATTAATGGACATCGTAGTCAAACTACCTTTAATCACTTCGAAAATAACATTAGTCTATATAGAACTAATGGAGTATTTAACTTTACTCATATTCTGCCAGACTGTGGTCAGCACGATAATGATGATAATCATGGTGGTTTAGTCGCACCAATGAATGGCACTATGGTCAGTGTTTTAGTTGAATCTGGCGAGCAAGTGAGTAAAGATCAACCGCTAGTTATTATGGAAGCAATGAAAATGGAACATACTATCAAAGCGCCAAGTAACGGTACTATTGATGAAGTATTCTTCCAAGCCGGAGACATGGTTGATGGCGGTGCTGAGTTATTGGCTTTTACGGAACAAGAAAATACTAGCGAAGATTCGGAGTAATCATGTTATCCAGCAAATTACCACAACAAGTAAAAATTGTTGAAGTAGGACCTAGAGATGGTCTGCAAAATGAAGCGATCCCCGTTAGTGCTAATGACAAAATTGATCTGATAGAAAAGCTTGCTAATGCCGGTGTTAATTATATTGAAAGTGGCAGTTTTGTATCACCTAAATGGGTGCCGCAAATGGCAACATCTACTGAAGTATTTGAAAAGCTCAATCGTAAAAAGGGCGTAACCTATGCCGCATTGACGCCTAATATGCGTGGTTTTGAGGGTGCGTTAGCAGTCAATGCTGAAGAGGTCGCTATTTTTGGCGCAGCATCACAAAGCTTCAGTCAAAAAAACATAAATTGCTCTATCGAAGAAAGCCTTGAGCGCTTTGCCCCTATTATGGCTGCGGCTAAAAGAGCGAATATCAAAGTGCGTGGTTATGTTTCTTGTGTATTGGGTTGTCCCTATGAAGGTGATATAGACCCTGAGCAAGTCGCGATAGTTGCTGAAAAACTCTTTGCTATGGGCTGTTATGAAATATCATTAGGTGACACTGTCGGTGTTGGTAACCCTGATAGCGTAACAAAAATGATACAAGCCGTTAGCGCCCGTGTACCAACAGATAAGCTAGCCGTTCACTTTCATGATACCTATGGGCAAGCGTTAACAAACATTTACGCTGCACTGCAAATGGGTGTCAAGGTAGTCGATAGTGCTATTGCTGGTTTAGGCGGTTGTCCTTATGCTAAGGGTGCTTCTGGCAATGTAGCCACTGAAGATGTAGTTTATATGCTAAATGGTTTAGGTATAACCACAGGCATAGATTTCAAAAAGCTACTACAAGCAGGTTGGTTTATTAGTGATAAGTTAGGTAAAGCACCTATATCTAAAGTATCTAATGCTTATTTAGCGCAAAAAAAATCTTCAGACGAATTGTAGTTTCTTCGTATATCCGTTCCACTTGAAGATGCATGATTCAGCGGGTGTAGAAATAAGAAAGATAATAGCAAAAGAAAACTTAATGATTTTTCTTTAGCTATTATCTTTCTTTCTATTAAATTTAAAAAATATCAAACCGAATGAGGAGAAAAAGATGGCAGGATTTGACAAAGTAGTGACGAGCTACGAAGAAGCTATGGCAGGACTTACTGATAATATGACTGTAATAGCTGGTGGCTTTGGCCTTTGTGGTATCCCAGAAAACTTGATCAGTGAAATCAAACGCAAAGGCACTAAAGGCTTGACCTTAGTTTCTAATAATTGTGGTGTTGATGATTTTGGTTTAGGTGTTTTATTACCAGATAGGCAAATTAAAAAAATAATTGCTTCCTATGTTGGTGAAAATGCTGAATTTGAACGCCAAATGATGGCAGGTGAATTAGAAGTTGAGCTAACACCACAGGGAACTTTAGCTGAAAAAATGCGCGCTGGTGGTGCTGGTATCCCTGCTTTTTTCACTGCAACAGGTGTAGGTACGCCAGTAGCTGAAGGCAAGGACGAAAGAACATTTAACGGCCGTGAGTATATTTTAGAAGAAGCAATTGTTGGTGATTTTGCCATTGTTAAAGCATGGAAAGCTGACAGATATGGTAATTTAGTGTTTAGAAAGACTGCAAGAAATTTTAATCCTATGGCGGCAACAGCAGGAAAGATCACTGTAGTTGAAGTAGAAGAGATTGTTGAGCCTGGCGAATTAGACCCAGATCAGATCCATACGGCAGGAATTTATGTTGATCGTCTAATATTAGGCAGCTTCGAAAAACGCATAGAACAACGTACTGTTCGTCCATCTTCAGCGCAAGGAGATAAATAATGGCTTTATCAAGAGAACAAATTGCACAACGAGTTGCCCAAGAGTTACAAGATGGTTATTACGTAAACTTAGGTATAGGTATCCCGACGTTAGTCGCTAACTATGTACCTGACAATATGGAAGTAATGCTGCAATCAGAAAATGGGCTTTTAGGTATGGGACAATTCCCAACCGAAGAAGAGATAGATGCCGATTTAATCAATGCAGGCAAGCAGACTGTAACGATGGCCAAAGGGGCCTCTATTTTCGATTCTGCTGAGTCATTTGCAATGATCCGCGGCGGTCATGTAGACTTAACTGTACTAGGTGCATTTGAAGTGGATGCAAATGGTAACATCGCCTCTTATATGATCCCTGGTAAACTTATCAAAGGCATGGGTGGCGCTATGGATCTTGTTGCGGGTGCGGATAATATTATTGTCACTATGACACATGCATCAAAACATGGTGAATCTAAGTTATTAAGTAATTGTACCCTGCCACTTACCGGTAAAGGTTGTATTAAAAAAGTATTAACTGATTTGGCCTTTATTGAAATAAAAGAGGGTAAGTTTCATTTATTAGAACGCGCCCCTGGTATTTCAGTAGAAGAAATTATCAAATTAACCGCTGGCCCGTTGGTTGTTGATGGTGATATTCCTGAAATGAAAGTGTAACAAAAGAATACCAATTTTTTCATCAATTTAAGTATGAAACAATAACTTAGCACCTTAGCTGTATCTTTCTACTACTTTAGTTGCAATTTAGGTAATATTTAGCGATACTTAACTTGACAAAGAAAAGGCAATACACGCGAAAACGTGTTACGCAAAACCACCGGCCTAAGGGGTTTACTAATTTTTATAATTAGAAAACCTACGGCAGCGGAGTCACCTCGTTAATAGGTACATCCCGTGGTTTTTTCTTTTAATAATCCATTTATATAAAAGGTTACTAAAATGAAAAAATTATTAATAGCTTCTACTATCACTGTTTTAACATTAACGTCTGTTGTATCGACGCCTCAAGCACAAGCTGCGAACATTGCGCAAAGTATATGTGAGTATGTGGCTGCTGATGATAAGAAACGCATGCGTTCTTTTTTAAAGACGAATAAATTAAAAATTCGTCGTATCTTCGACGGTATTCAGTGTAATGGTAAAAACTTATTAGAGTTTGCTTCAACAAAAGGCTCAGTAAAGACAGGTTCTTTGATGATTTCTAAATTACCAAAGAAAGTTGTTACTGCTAACCTTGCAATGTTGCAAACTGGATCGCAACCATTGATTGATGCTGCAAACGCTCGCGTTAGCAGCTAATAAATTATTTTCAACTAGGCATACCGCTTATAATTATTCTTATCATTAGATAAGAGCAGTGATAAGTCGAAGATTAATTGTTAATAATTCTATGTCATTTTAAAAAGCCAGCTTTCTTAGCTGGCTTTTTTTTATCAAAAAACTAATCAATCAAACTAGCGAATGCTTATAAAACATCATACACTTAAGTAACTTACGATTAAGGAAACTTAAAATAATAATAGGCTATGACTAAGAAACGGAACTATGTCGCAAGTAAGAATGCTTTAGTACTCACTGGTGGTGGCGCGCGTGCTGCTTACCAAGTAGGTGTGTTATCAGCAATAGCAAAATTCGTCCCAAGAAACCATGGTATTCCCTTCCCCATTCTATGTGGCACCTCTGCAGGTGCAATTAATACCACAGCGTTAGGTTGCTATGCTTCATGTTTTCATCTAGGCGTAAAAAAACTAGAGTGGATATGGAAAAACTTAGATACAGCAAAAATCTACCATAACGATGCCAAAGGCGTTTTTGGCCATATTGGAAAAGGTATGTTAGCGAGTTTTCAAGCTGACTACGCGAATAAATTACCTCGAAGTTTATTGAACAATGCCCCTCTAAGGAACTTACTAAATACTTTTATGAACTTGAAGCGTATTGATAACAATATTTTACGTGGTTATTTATCAGCAATTTCAGTAACAGCTTCAAGTTATAGTACAGGGGATTCTATCAGCTTTTATCAAGCAGAAGACGATATTCAGCCATGGAAAAGAGCAAAGCGGTGTGGTCAACCAACTCAACTGAATAGTGAGCACTTAATGGCTTCATCATCAATCCCATTAGTTTTTCCATCAGTAAAGATAAAAAATCAACACTTTGGCGATGGATCAGTACATCAATTATCGCCACTTAGTCCAGCTATTCATTTAGGCGCTGAACGTATTTTTGTTATCGGGGTAGATCAACCTAAAGAGCCCTTACATGCGAGTGAGAATAATCCACACCCGCCAACAGCAGCAACTATCGCTGGTCACCTATTAGATTCCATCTTTGCGGATACGATGAATAGTGATTTAGAGCGTATGGTGCGTATTAATGAAACACTAAAATTAATTCCAAAAAGCGAAAAAGACAATATGGAAGGTTTAAAACATATCGACAGTTTTATTATTAATCCAAGCCATGACTTTAATGCCATTGCACTTAATTACTATTATGATTTACCTTTATCTGTTCGACTATTGTTACGCAGTACAGGTATTAGCAACGACTCAGAATCAAGTATCATTAGTTACCTGTTATTTGAAAAAAACTTTTGCGCTGAATTAATAAAACTAGGTTTTGAAGATGCTATGGAGCAAGAACATAAAATAAAACACTTTTTAAATTTATATCCAGCTACTGAAAAAGCAAAGAATTAAATACCCTTTTGTAGGTAATGATCTGCCTTTTCAACTCCCCTAGGCTTTCCACGAACAATCAGTGTGTCTTGGGCTTGTAATATAGTGTCTTCATCTGGTGATTCACATTCTATATCACCACGGCGTAAAGCAATAATATTCACTTGTCTTTTGCCAAGACATAATGACTCAATACTTCTAC
>Ga0105356_10005146_pt1 | contig 12473 bp, 16 predicted proteins | sample GOMGulsemesocosm_3_FD_83502 | JGI IMG/M metagenome (GOLD analysis project Ga0105356, IMG submission 83502) | Methane-oxidizing microbial communities from mesocosms in the Gulf of Mexico - GOM9D Gulf of Mexico | ecosystem: Environmental > Aquatic > Marine > Cold seeps | place: Gulf of Mexico...
CCCAACCTCAGTATAAATACTGGCTTACATAAGCAAGACTCGAACAACACATCAACACCAACAACTACAAGAAGCGTTAGTAAGTGCATTGTATAGAGTATCTCACATCGATACAACACCTATCACATGGTATCTCAACCACCTCACCACCCTATAAGAAGGACTCAGGGCAGTAGGCGCAGTAGGCACAGAGAATAGCTTTAGCTATTCGATTAGTGTCGTAGGCAAGCCGTATGCTCAATGTCCGAACTGGAATCCAATATTGAATATATTAATTAAATTAAATTAATTTATATATTACAGATGTTGCTGGTCGGCATTGAGCGAATCCTCAGCTTGTCGCGTAGTCGGCAATAGCTAAAGCTATTACCTACGCTAGCTGAGATTCACCCTGAGCCTACCCGATGAGGTGAGGTGGTGGTGAGATAAAGGCACGTACTATATATAGAGGTTTTTATATAACAAAAATTTAAAAAAGGGACAAAAAGGTCCATTTTTGAAATAAACACTACTTAGTAGTATAAAACACTTTACTACTTACCATACCTACCAGTGTCTTATAAGGGAAAAGTAAGTAAAAAGTGTAAAAAAAGTGTATTTACACTTTTTACATACAACTAGAAAAAACACTTTACTGCTAATCACACTACCAAGTTACCCCTTAATAAGGTTATACGCCAAAACATATAACAAAAGTGAAAATGTTTCCTGTTCATATTTTAACCAATTCCTCTACAGGGCATGCAGCGCAAGGGCTACAGTCAATTTTACTTAGTTTTCAACTGGAAACCTTTTGGAAACCCCTAGTGGCATGTAAACAATGTAAAGCAACAGCTCTCCCCTTATATACTAGTATAGGAGAACCTATATACCAAACTGTGCATAACTGTGCACTTTTGTGCACTACTATAATTAATGTCACATTATGTGTCAGGTATTATTGACGCTTAATACTACTACTGTATACTACAGGTATTGAAATAACAGATAGGAGCTAAACAACATGAGCAAACAAGTACTAAATAGCAGTCAATTTAACGCAGGTAAATCAAAACTAGATAAGTCGCGAGAGCTTAAAGCCCAAGCAATGCAGTTAGAGCAGGATGGTTTTAAGGACATTCGAGATTCAAAGAAAACTGTAGCAGAGTTAGCTACAGCCAAGCTAGCAAAGAAGAATAAGGTACATGACACACCATTCTTTCAAATTGGTTACCACGAAACAGTAGATATCTACCTTAATGTATTTGATGGACACAATGTTAATGATGCACTAAACAAGGTTGGCGTTGACCACTTCGGATATGACGAGGGGAACAAGTTTGCAGCAGCAGTTGGCGGTAACTTACCAATACACGCAGAGGCGGCACTTAAAACCATCGAGAAGACTGATAACCCTGCATTTTTGCGCCTTAAGCGTTTCGGTATGTACCACAGGCATGCATTCACAGGTGACCGTAGCATTCGTGAAGGACTGTCTTCGCTAGCAAACACATTGGGTTGTATTGAAGTTATGACAGGGCAAGCTGTACAGTTACTTAATCATGAGGAAAGAATATCCAATCTTGAGAAGTCTCAGGTAGCTACCACCAAGCTGTTAGATTCATCTGGTTTGTTGTCTTGGGAGCAGACAGCTATTGAAATGAAGCAACAGGGCGCAAGTGTTGTGGCAATATCTAAAGCAGTGAGCAAGAACCGTAGAACAGTTACCAACCTATTAAACCAACATAAAGCAGGAGAATCATAATATGAGCTACGAATTAAGAATCCAAGAGTTAGAATCAAAACTTAATCAGCAGCATGAGGCAATGAAAGTCCTTTTCGGTAATGTATTGCAGAATAGTGCATTGTTTGATGTTGCATTACTAGATGAAGAGGTTGAATGGAAGATTCACGCAATCAATCAGGCCATTGCAGGCAAGTCTAAAGTATTTATCGCTAAGCATGTTGGTAAGACTCGTCAAACAGTTAGTACTTACCTGAATAAGCCTAAAATCAAGTTAGCAATCGAAGCGCAGAAAGGAGCTAGATAATATGAATGTAGGTGAAATGATGAATCTAACAGAAGGTGAAACCAAGGCGTTGAGAAACAAGTGGGCAGCATCATTCAGGGGTACTCAGGAGTACTTAGAGATGTTCCCTTACCTAACTAATACAGAAGCTACGGAGATGTGTCAGCAGCTCTCAGAGATCCCTAAGGGCCACCGTAGCAGGGGTAAGGTTGTAGGATATTACAGCAATACAAATGAAGAACGTAAGCTAGCCAAGCTGAGAGGAGGTGGTAATGAGTCGTAAGAACATATGGTTTATGAAGAACAAGAATAACAAATGAGCAAGCTAAGGCTTTTAATATACTGGTGGAGATTAAGAAGAAGAACTAAGAAGCGTAAGAAGACAAAGATGAGCAATAGAAATTAACATGACAAGAATGAAATAACTGAGACTAAAATGAATAATCAGACAAACAAAAAGGAGCTTTATGCTCCTTTTTTGCTTAATAAAATCAAATACATATCTAGTTAATATATACCCCTAACCAGTATATCAATTCTCCAAGGTGTGTCTGTTGACATTTCCTTTACCTTCAAAAATAGGTCGATACCTCGACCATAATTAAGGGTGAATACATCTCCTAAAGCTAGGCCTTTGTTAAAGGGAATAAGCTTACCCTGTAAGCCTTTGTAGTACACTTCCATTTCTAAATTTGGAGCGTCGTCACTAGCATCCCAGTCATCTATACCGTCACCCTCTCCTGAAACATACAACACTACTCCTTTTATGTTGCCTCCTACAATATCTGGTTTTAATTGATACGTACCATCTTCCGTTATACTTAAATCACTCATAAATACTCCTTAATTGTTAGTTGTTGTGCCGCGCAATACTACCACATATAGGTCCAATAGTTAATACTGGTATAGCAACAGGTATCCACTTTCACCCTACTAGCTGGTAGCAAGTGATGCATGGTATACACCGACCTTTCATATCACTGGCTCCAGTGCGTAAGCACCCCTAACACTAGTAATGAAATACCTGTATATATGTACATATAGTACTTGTATGCCGACAACTATGTCGGTACAATACCTGTAGAATTTAAAGGTAAGGAACATGACGTATGGATATGGAATTAATAAATGAAGTAAGTAAGGCCACTAACGTATGGTGGTGCTACAAGGCGGTTGAGTCACTACGCAAGGGTGATACTCAAGCAGCTACCGCTAAAGAGCTAAACATCAATAAGAGAACCTTTGAGAGGTTCATTAAGAAGATGAAAGATAACAATGTAAGGATTACACCTTAAAAGCCTATCAAACAGCATTAAACAACACATCAAACCAATAGGAGAACACATATTATGAACAACATGAACCCAGCACAGGTACAAGAGCTAAGAAACTTAAGTAACTCAACCAAACAAATGCACAGCGAATTACGCGAACAAATGAGCGTTAAGGTAGGTGCATAATGCCTAACCAGCCCAATAGGAATACAGTACTAAGGATTGTAATATGCACCATTGTAATAGTGGTATTGATAACTAGTCCGTCGACAGCACCATTATTAGTATTAATCTAAATTAGGCAAATAAAGGAGGTACAACTATGAGTAAAAGGAAGTTTGTATACCTGTCAACGACAGTAGCAAACCAGATGCTAAATGACTTGTTAGAAGTTGTACCCAACCTACCCAAGCTACGCGTAAGGAAAGAAGGATGCGGAGACCCTATCGATTACCGGGTATATGCAGATGATTTGAAGGAGTTAGCAAGCCTAGCCAAGCAGACAGTAGGAGAATCAAAATCAGTATCATAACAAGAGATGTAGAGGCTTATAGTGAGCTATTTCCTTATCTTCTATACAGTGAAACCACCAGTCTATTCAATGAGCTTAATGAGCTTCCTGTAGGCAATTATAGAAGACCTCACATAGTAAATCAGTACAGCATAATCAATGAGCGTAGACGTAACACGGAGATACGTACAGCTAGAATCAACAGACAACATTAGGAGAAGTATAATGAGTAATATAAATATAGAAGATATGGATGATTCACAATTCGAGTCATTCTCACACCAATTCGAAGTATCACAAGCCAAAGGTAAGCAAACCACTAGACGTAAACCCACCTTAGTTCGAAGTGAGGAGGCTATCTTAGCTCAAGAAGAGTTAGATGAAGACTTGGGGCGTGATGAGTTACGAGGTGGCACAGTCACTAGTAGAGTTGTAGACCATTCTGTACAGAATAATGAGGATATCTTCAAACCTATGCCTAAGCAGCCAAGTAAATCCATCTTTCAAGAGAGAGCTGAAGAGAAGTCTCGTGATGTAGCTACGCGCAAGAAGAATCGAGCAACCAATAAAGCTTTTGCTGAATCTATGCGTAGGCAAAATGAAGCTAATATCGATGATTGGTAACAAGTAACTATCCAATAAATACAGCCCTACAGGGCGTAGCACAAGGAGTTTACTCTGCAGTGAATACATTTGAAATGAGCGTAACTAAGAGGCTAATACAGCCTCTTTTTCATACCTAAAATACAATGACAACACCTTACTGTTAAAGGTGCTTACAGTGGCTCTTACAGATCCTTAGCAACAGCTATTAACTCAGTCTTTACTCGTTTGAATTCACCAGAAATCATGTTGAATGAAAGTGTGGCGACCCCTTTGTCACCATTAGCTGTGTGCTTATATATATCACTAACAGCGTGGGTTAGTGCTGCTGTACAAGAGTTATAGTCCTTATTACTCTTCTTGTATTTATAAAGCTTCACTGAAGGTATATATAGATTTAGTAATGCTTCCAGTTTACTTGATATAGCTATGAACTCATCAAGTCGACTCAGGTAAAGGTCAGAACCTAGAACCTCATCCCCTTCAGAGTACCGCTCTACATCTACACATAGACTACCAAATAGAGCATTGGTATTTAGAGTGAGGTTTACTGCCTCTTCAATCTTGGCCCTTAGGTGAGCTACCCTCTCTCTTTCGTCTGTACGTCCTTGGGTGTATCTCAATCCCCAGAATGCTAATCCAGCTGACATTAGTATTGCAAATATCCTCGCTCTACTATCCAAATCAGTAAACATCTCAAAAAACCACATGTATTAATTCCTTTTATTTTGAAGGTGGGGATGTGTGCTAACGCACATGAACCAGTAGTTACTGAGGAGGGTTAATACCATACTTGGTATACAGTTCACCCACTAATTTAGCTCTATATTCTTCTACATGAACATCAATCTGCTCAAGCTCACTCTGCATAACACTTCTGATTATCTCTTCATTGTTAGGTAAGTGCTTAATAGCATCTAGCAGTACTCTGTTCTGCTGCTCTAGTGCAGAAATCACATCACTATCACTCTTCTTGGCTGGCTTAGGGGTTGTAGTGCGGCTATTAGCTACTCTTCTGATAGTGCCATCATCCATGATGCAACCTGCTGAGTATGACTTCTTGAGGTATCTTACTTTAGTTGAGGATAGTTCTATGCCTAGTTCGAGCCTAATATGCTCATATGCAGTATTGGTATTGATTGAGTCTATGTTTGAATGGTTATCGAAGTAGCTCTTTAGTTTGAGTACTTCTTCTTGGTTGTATTTGACCATGATTAGCTCTTAGTTGGTTAGATGGAAGTATAATAGTGCATAGCATACCTACTGTAAACTCACCTATTTACTTACTGGTTCGAATTGTAGGTATAAAAAAGCCCCTGCGTCATGAGAAGGGGCTAATCTACTTAATTGGTAAGCCAAGCGTAAGCTTGTCCACATCTTACCAGCTAATAACGTTACCGAGGTAACTACCTGATTCATTTGGTGTAGTAATAGTACACTACTCATACTTATCTGCAAGGTACTATTAAAGTATTTGTCAATTAATAGTAGTTATCTAATACTTCCTATACTTCTAGTGGTATTATTAGGTATACAAACTAATTAAGAGGTGAATTTGAAAGCAGATATATACGAAGAAAGTTCAGAGGGTGTTGCATACAGTAGAAAGCACTTACTAAATAAGTATGATTCAGAGTTATGTTTAGTGCTGGGTAATGAATTGCTAGTACTGGATAAGTTAGAAGATGGCACTTACAAAGAGATGTACTTTCATAGGTGTGAGAGTAATGCTGGTGATTGGATTGGCACTCAGGAACCAAGTGTTGATATGATGCTAATAGGAGACTTTGAGATTGAATGGTTGAACATGATGTTACATCACAAGAATAACCCTCCTCAGAAGCGCTTGGCTACCCCTGACGATATAAGGCACGCAGATAGAGTCCATACTCAGTTCATAGATGTAGTGCCTGCTCCTGCATATGGTAGGGTTGAATTCTTAGGTAATGTTAAATAAAGAAAGCACCACTAGGGTGCTTTTTTAATGCCTGATATTTGAGATTGTATTAGTGGTTACTAGATTCTCTAGTTGTTACTGCAGCTCTACCACTTACAGTACCAATAGTTTTCATTAACTTATCCCACTTCTCATAAGGTATCTGGTCTAAGTTACCAGTTAGCAGTGCAGCAAACTCATCTTTAGTTAAATCCTTATGAAGGGTTCTTTGCATATGCTGAATAACCTCTTTGGGAGTCATTCTAGCGGCAGCAGCCTGACCTAGTGAGCGCACTGTATAATACAAAGATGATAGCTTAGGCTGTCTAGCAAAGCTTGTAGCAGCAACAGCGAACTCAGCATCCTTAGCGGTAGAGTTGTTCAGTCTATCAAACAAACTTTGCTGACCTTTAGGGGCTTTACCTGCTAGGTATGCAGCTCTTAATGCTTTCTGGTTCACATTCAATCCACCTTCAATGGTAGCCTGTAACGCTTTAGGGTTTTCAAATGCTTTAACCATCTTACCTAGTCTATCTAAACTAGTATCACTAACAGCAGTATCATTGATATTATTAACACCCTTACTGCTTAGGATAGTATCAGTCATCTCACGACCATAGCCTGCAGCTACAGCACCTGCATCTTGATTAGTAATACCATCAAGTATGTCTAACGCATTCTCTTCACTAGTACCGAAAAGATCTTTGCCCCGTGTAATGCTACCCAATTCACTGTACACAGCAGCCTGTGCATCCAATGCTTTAGCATAATCAGGTGAAGCAGCTCTCATAGGTTCAACCAATTGGTTACGTAATGCAGTTGCATCAGCCTTCTCTGAAGGTGAAGCAGTACGACTCTTACCAATGCTATCCAAGTGCCTCTTAGTGAAATCCAATACCTGAAAGTTGCTAGGAACTTTAGTACCACCTTTAGCATTAATCTTATTCTGTGCAGCAATTTTACCCGCTTTAACGGCATCCTTGAACACATCATTAGAGGTTAAGCTAGTGGGTAGTTGATTGAATCCAAAGTTCTTAGTTGCATATGCAGACTTGTATAGAGGGTCTACTTCCTTAGATAGATTCTTAGTAACATTGTCATTAAGGCGCTGAAAGTTAACTCTACCACTATCTAGTATCTCATCTGGTTGTAATGCAAAACCTGTAGTCTGACGACCATCAGGAGTGACTGAACCAGTGAATCTAGAGTCAGTAGGTACACCACTAGGGTCTAATGCTTCTCTACCTCGTTGAGCACCACGTTCAAACAATCTAAAGCCAAACTCTTCATCAGTCTCACCTTCTAACCGAGTAAGATTAGTCTGTCCATTACGTAACTCTTGAGCTACTTCAGCTCTAATAGCATTGTCAGCCTCTAAGCCTGCAATAGGTTCAGCAACTCTAGGGTCTACAGTATCTATTAATGAGTCCTGTATCTCACTGGCTCGAACTGCTTGAGCATCAGCGATAGTCTCACCAGTATCAGCACCAATAGTACCTGCTTTACCTGATAGGTTAGCTGCAGGGTCAATCTGCCTATTAGCAGTAGTAACCAATCCTTGGAACTCGTCAAAGTCTGCTAACTGAGGTGAGCGAGTTGAACCAATAGCTTTAAGTTGACCTGCTTTCTTAGTGTATGCATTCATCAATGACTCTTCAGTAAGTTGACCTGTCTTGACTAGGTTCTGTAAGTCCTGACTAACCTTAGCGTCACCCATTACACTAGATGTGTCATTGAATAATCCTTTGGTTAGTGGTGAGTTACGAGCAATCTTACTCACACCTGTAGTGATACCTTGAACTGCTTTACCTGTGACCAATGAAAGCAAACCATCTCTAACAACATCATCCATCAACTTATCAGTATCTTCATTGTAGCCAACACCTGAGGCTACGCCTTGAGCTAACAAAGTAGGAGCATTACGAGTAAGTGGATTGTTAACTATACGACTATTCTTGGCGGCATTAACCCCAATCTTAGCAACGTTCTTTAACTGGTTAACCTTGTCTAAGGTCGATAATACCTTCACAGCACCTGAACCAAGTCTAGCTAAGTTGGCAGCACCAGCACCAGGAATGAACGCAGTAGCTACGCCACCACCTAACTCATAACCCAATGCCTCTAATGGTGCGTTATCTCTGAACTCTTGGTTCTCACTTCGAATAGCATCACGCTCTAAAGCATAGATATCACTTAAGTCTCTAGCTGTATCTGTACCATTAAATAAGTCGAATACTTCACTGCCTATCTTCTTGCCTGAGGCAGTGATAGCACCTTCAAGCTCATCAGCGAATCCAAAGGATGCACCTTGAGCAGCCAACCTAGCTTTATCACTTGTAGTGGCTTCAAATGGCTGCTCAATAGATTGTCTACGTGCTAACTCAGCTTGAGCTTGCTCACTAGTAATTGAACCAGTAGGTTGAGACTGACTAGCAGTCTCTCTACGTGCCAGTTCAGCTCTTGCTTGTTCTGGAGTAATAGCCATTATTGAGCACCTCCTGCTAGTCGCTGTAACTCTTCAAGAGAGTAGTTCTGAGCATTATTACCTTTATTAGTGAAGTCAGTACTGTCTGGTACATCAGCTTTGCCTGCACTAGATTTAGATGGTTTAGGGGCGTTAAATGTAAAGTCTTCACCTAACCCTGACTTGATTCTAAACTGCTCTTGCAAGAAGTCTAATGACTTACGTTTCTGCTCAACAACTTCTATAGAGTCACCAATCTGAGGGGTATAAGTCCTCGTGTATGATGCAATCTCAGTCTCAGGAATGGCAGCACCAGATTCATCACGCAGAACAGCTTTCAAGAAGTTATCTGAAGCCTGTACATACTGCTGATGCTCTTTGCTAGCAAGTAGGTTGCCTATCAATGGAACTCCTGCAATTAGCTTCTCTGAGATAGAGGCAGGGTTATATCCACCATTAATTTGATTGTCCATATCAGCTAATGCTTCCTCACCACGCTTCATAAAACCTTGAGCCTTACGCTCTGCAATGGTGTATGGCTTACCTGTAGTAGGGTTGATGCTTGATAATGCAATACCATCATCATTCAAACCAGTAGATTTATAGTTAGGATTATCAGTGACCTTACCTGTAGTCTGGTCAAGTATCTGTCTACCACTGTTAATAGATGTAAAGTTATTAGTAGACTTAGATTTGAGTGCGCTCTCCTTGGCTAATCGGTCTAGGTATGCGTCCAATGCTCTTGAGTTAACTACCCCTGCACCCTCATTGATAGCAATATTATCTTTAGCAAACTGCTTGAAGTTATCAACCTTCTGCTTATTATTTAGGTCTGCATCTTTAGCAAATGCTTTGCCAGTAGAGTAATCAATACTTGAATCAAATGCAGAGTTAACCTTATCAACTCTAGTGTTGATAGCGTCATTCTTCTTGGTATCATCAGCCATCATTAAGCTTCTAATGTTCTGTGCAGTAGTCTGCTGACGATTAGCATTAGCTAATTCAGATTGGTTCACATTCAAGCCTGATTGAGACTCAAGGAATGAACCTCTACCTGTATTGTCATCAGCTCTAAAATTATTAAGAGCGTTCAAAGCTTGAGCAGTGTTATCTGCGCCTGCTTGCTCATACTCTGCAATCTCACTATCCTGAACAGTTCTAGCTGCATCCTGCAGTGATTGCAAACCTCTACCAATCTGATTACCACCATTAACTAGTAATGCATTGCTTGCACTATGATTAACAGGTGCGATATTTCTCCATGTAATAGCCATATTAGATACCCCCTGAAGTTGCAGAGCGGTTAATTGCAGCTTGGTTACTTGCTACTCTCGCTGCTCTCTCGCTAGATTGACGGTCATACTCTTTCTTCTGAATATCAAACTGAGCTTGCCATTGATTGTTTGCCATACGATTCTGCTTACGTGCTTCACTTAGACCTTGAAAGCCCAAGTAAGCATTAGCTAAACCACCTGCAGCTCCAATAGCAGCTGTACCCCAGCCCTGACCACCTTTATTGTTGCTAAAGAAGTCACTGAAGGTTCCACCTTCTGAGCCAGTAGTACTAGGGTTGGTCAATGCAGGTATACCCACATCATTCATAATATCTTGGTTAATGCCTGTATCATAAGATAGAGAGTTATTACTTTGGTTGAATGCATTGGCAAACGAGCCATAAGATGGAGCTTGTATCTGACTAAAATTGAGATTCAAAGGGTTACTTTGGTTTGTATATGGCATATGTGCCTCCTATATTTATTTCATGAAAACTCCCTCGCATCGGGTCGGTAATCATTAAAATACAGTAAGGTTTTACAACTTGGACTGAGGTGGTAGCTATGACTGTTCTTGGATGGAGACTGCCGAAACCATCTATAGATAGCTATAAACTACTCAAAGTTATAATCGTATTCATTGCCTCTTAGTGGGATAAAGTTATGATTGTGTGCTCTGTGTCAGCCTTCAGTAGGAGTATAGGTTGCGAATCAATACTTGTAATACCTAGCTGTTAACTTGGGAGTAATAGTACTATCAATACCTCACGAGGTATACCAATATCTACCCCTATTTCAAGGTATATCAGGTACATAGAGATGTTAGTGGTCACTTACGCTACAAGTCACTAGATATATGAGCAACCTACACTTCAATGCATAGAAGAATATTACCTATACATACCCTCCAACCCAATCACTACACACACTGTATACCCCTACATATTCAACCCTATATGCTTACAGTACCTACAAGCACCAACAGAAGTATCTAGTAGAAGTATACAAGTGTACCCACCTATATAGTACACCCCCTCAAAGTGACTAAATTGTAACTATAAAGCCTATACATCTACCACACCCTATGATGCTACGCATCGAACCAGTAATAAGAAGGGTTAGCTAGTACCTGACCTATCTAGTGTATAAGGGTTGCGTTGAGCAGTTGGCATAATATCTAGGTGTTGAATGTTAACGTGAGGAGGTGTGTTGAGTACATTGATGATAGCACTAGACACATCATCAGCACCTAGTGGGGTATACCCTTCATAGACTGCATCAACTTTAGACTTATCATCATTAAATCTAACATTAGCAAAGTTAGTATTAACAGCCCCGGGAGCTATAGTAGATACCTTTACGTTAGTAGCCAGTAAGTCTATGTTCATGTTCTCAGTAAGCATATGAACAGCAGCCTTAGTAGCACAATATACATTCCCCATTGAATAGGCAGTTTTACCTGCTACTGAACCAATGTTGATTACATGAGCAGTAGGTAGGTCTATCATTTTGGCTATGATTGGTTTGCTTATATATAGTAGACCTTTGACGTTAGTGTCTAACATGTTATCCCACTGGTCTAAGTCACCCTCATGTAATTTAGATAAACCTGAGGCAAGTCCTGCATTATTAATGAGTATATCAACAGTGTGTTTAGCTAGTATTGTTGTCATGGTGTCGTGTACCTCAGACCTATCACGTACATCTAGTGTGTATGTGGAGATGGTGTTAGAGGTAGTAGCTGCAAGAGTAGCCTGTAATTCTTCCAGTTTGTCAGTAGAACGAGCTATAAGGATAAGGTTGACGTTGTAAGAGATTAGGTCAGTAGCTAGTTGTCTGCCTATACCTGAAGTAGCACCAGTGATTAAGACTGTCTTGTTTTGTATATGGTTTTTCATGATTACCTTTGTAGAGTAGAGTGTGGGGAGAATAGGGAGTGTGAGTGAGTATACCTGAGGGAAACTATTTGAGAACATACTCATAATATTATTTTGGAAAGTTTCTCAGAAAAATGTAATTTGCCTATGGATGTAGTGTATATATATATAGCCGAAAGAAGTCGGTTACCCCCCCCCCTACCACCGCACTACATATATAGTAGGCTAGCGCCCCGACTGACCCCACATAAACTACCAGTAGTTGAACGCAATTACACAACTTAAAAGATAGATTCAATAACCAAATGATATAAGTATAGATGAATTACTTCTATCTAAGGTGTGCATAAGTCATAGACTTACGGGGGATAACTACGATAGTATCACTTTTGAACTGGTGGTTAGCCCATGACGCCCAAACCAATAAATGCTACTTTTTTCATTTTATCTCCATTAACGATCAGTTAAATGATCCTTTGTTGCCAATTTATAAAGTGCGACTAACGTTTATTCAAATTGTCATTC
>Ga0105356_10005147_pt1 | contig 12473 bp, 15 predicted proteins | sample GOMGulsemesocosm_3_FD_83502 | JGI IMG/M metagenome (GOLD analysis project Ga0105356, IMG submission 83502) | Methane-oxidizing microbial communities from mesocosms in the Gulf of Mexico - GOM9D Gulf of Mexico | ecosystem: Environmental > Aquatic > Marine > Cold seeps | place: Gulf of Mexico...
CCTGTCCAACTATTTGCCCACTTATGAATGAGAAAATGGTTGATATTCAAAATGAGTTTATGGGGAATCTTAATTTTGGAATAGCATCTATTTCAATTACTCCAGATATCGATACACCGAAGAAGTTAAAAGAATATGCACAAAGAAATGGGATTAACCATAAGAACTGGCATCTGTTAACAGGTAAGTCAGAAGATGTTGTTTATGATTTGTCTAATGAAGGGTTTAAGTTATATGCAGGAAAAGGAGAAGCTTCTCATGGTGGCTTTGAACATTCTGGATTATTTGCTTTGGTAGATAAAGACGGTTATATACGTTCACGTTATGACGAGTTCGGAAATCCAATTATGTTTTATAGAGCATTAAATGAACATGATTTCGGAAATCAAATTCAGGAATTAAAACAAGATATTAAATTATTATTGAAGGAATAATATGAGTATTGAAGAAAAAAAATATAAGAAACTAATAACTATAGTTTCTGTTGTTATTCCATTGGCTGTAGCTGCTTTATTTGGAATAAAAATACCAAACGTTGAGCCTTTATCGTTTTTGCCTCCCATTTACGCATCTGTAAATGGATTAACAGCAATATTGTTAATAGCATCGGTTATTGCCATTAAAAAGGGAAATAAAAAATTACACGAACAATTAAATACAACTGCAATTTTGTGTTCTGCATTGTTTTTGGTTATGTATGTGGCATACCACATGACTTCAGATTCTACGAGGTTTGGTGGTGAGGGAATTATAAAGTATGTATATCTGTTTATTTTAATAACACATATCATATTATCGATTGTTGTTATACCTTTTGTATTGATAACTTTTATGAGAGCACGTTTGGGTAATTTTACAGCACATAAAAAAATAGCAAAAATTACTTTTCCTTTATGGTTGTATGTGGCCATAACAGGGGTCGTTGTGTATTTAATGATATCTCCATATTATGTCTAAAAAAATAGTATTAGTTTTTTTGTTGATTGCTTCTTTACAGGCATCAGCGCAATGTGCAATGTGTAAGGCTGTGGTAGAAGGAGGTAATGAAACAATTGCTGAAGGAGTTAATAATGGGATCACCTATTTAATGGTGTTTCCTTATATTTTGGTAGGCGTATTATCTTATTTTATTTACCGTCATAAAAAGAAGTCAAAAAATTAACATTCAAATAGGAATGTTTTTTTGTAACAAATTATATCTTTAGTCGTCATATAAAAAAACAACAAATAATTGTTCGGTTTTGTGTTCGTAAGTGTTCAGAATCAAACACCTAAAGTATGTTTTATTTAATGTAACTAACTGTAATTTAGTTAATTGTTATTGTATTGTTTTTCGGAACACCAATTGATTGGCTATAATGAACAAAAAAATATTCGTCTTGAAAACAAAAATTGTATTATTCACAGCTTTATTTATTTCATTAGCTGGTTTTTCTCAAAAACAATGGACACTGAAAGAATGTGTTAATCACGCATTAGAAAATAATATTACCATAAAGCAAAATAGGCTTAATATTGATATCGCTAAAGCAGATGTAAAGAGTGCTAAAGGAGATAAATTGCCCTCTTTAAATGGGTCTACCGGTGGGAATTTAAGGTTTGGTTCTGGTTTCGACCCTGTTAGTAATAATAGAGTTTCCACTAGTAATTTTGGAGGTTCTTTTGGTTTGTCGGCGGGTATAACTGTTTTTAATGGTTATAGAGTGTTAAATACTTATAAACAAGCTAAACTAGGAGTAGAAGGAAGTAAATTAGATTTAGAAGTAATTGAAAATGATATTGCTTTACGTGTTGTTAACACATATTTAAATGCATTATTTGCTAAAGAGAATTTAATTGTTGCAATAACACAATCTGAGATTAGTCAAAAACAAATTGAACGTGCAAAGGCACAGTTTGATGCAGGTGCGGTTCCTAAAAGTGATTTATTAAATGTGCAATCTACGGCGTCTAGTGATGCTCAAAATGTAGTTACTCAAGAAAATGCACTAAACTTCGCGTTACTCAATATATCTCAACTATTACAAGTAGCGTATGATAATTTTGATGTAGCAAAAATTGAGGTAAATTCACCTTCTGCGGCAATGCTTTACAGTTCTTCAGAAGAAGTATACAAAAGAGCATTAACTAATAGACCTGAAATTGCTAAAGCAAAATTAAATATAGAAAGTGCTGGTCTTTCGGTTAAAATAGCCAAATCGGCATATATGCCATCTATATCAGCTTCTGGTACGGCTGGTACAAATTATGGTTATAATTTGGATCTTCCAACGGGTATTTCTAATACAAGTTTTCTAACGCAATTAGATAATAATTTAGGTTATGGGTTAGGTTTTAATGTAAACATTCCAATTTTTAATGGGTTTAAAACCAATGCGAGTGTAAATCGTTCTAAAATTAATAAACTGATTACAGAAACTAGATTGGAAAGTGAAAAGTTGCAATTACAACAAACCATAGAAACTGCTTTTCAGGATTCAAAAGCTGCGGCAAAGTCATTTGAGGCTGCAGAAATTTCGTTAAAAGCACAAAATGAAGCTTTTAAAAATGCACAAGTTAGTTATAATTATGGCTCAATGACTTTGTTCGACTTTGATCAGGTTCGTAATCGTTTGGTAACTGCTAAAGGAGCAATGATCAGAGCAAAATATAATTATGTATTTACAACTAAGGTCTTGAAATTTTATTATGGAGAAGACATTCTATTAGATTAAAAAATAATTATATATATAATAAAACTCATCACTTTTTTACTGATGAGTTTTTTCTTTTTTAAGAGTATCTTTGTGAAAAAATAATAATAATTTGGCACTTATACTTAACATAGAGACTGCAACCAAAAACTGCTCTGTTAGTCTGGCAGAAAATGGAAAAGTTTTAATATTGAGAGAATTGAATGATGGTAATTATTCTCACGCAGAAAAGTTACACCCTTTTATTCAAGAGATTTTAATTGAAGCTAATGTTGTGTTGAGTGATGTGGACGCAGTTGCTGTAAGTAAAGGTCCAGGTTCTTATACGGGACTTCGTATTGGGGTTTCTGCAGCAAAAGGAATATGTTTTGCAATTGATAAGCCGTTAATTTCTATTGAAACATTAAAATCGTTAGCACTTAGTACTTTTATAGAGGAGGGGGTAATCGTACCGATGTTGGATGCAAGAAGAATGGAGGTATATTCTGCTGTTTATAACTTGAGATATGAACAAATACGAGAAATTAGGGCTGAAATAATTGATGGTGACTCTTTTAGTGAGGAGTTAATGAAGGGGAAAGTTTATTTTTTAGGTGATGGAGCTGCAAAATGTAAAGGCGTAATTACTCATAATAATGCAGTTTTTATTGAGGATGAATTTCCTTCGTCAAAAGAAATGGCTGTATTGAGTTATGCTAAATACAAAATAAACGACATCGAAGATGTCGCTTATTTTGAACATTATTATTTAAAAGATTTTATAGCTATTCCTGAAAAAAAGAAAGTTTAGGCTTCCTTTTTAATTTCAACAGCATGAGGATATGGAATTTCGATTCCAGCTTGGTCTAATGCTATTTTTACGTTTTCAGTCGTTTCAAAGTAAACATCCCAGTAATCTTCAATATTAGCCCATGGTCTAACAGCAAAGTTTACAGAGCTGTCAGCTAATTCTGATACATTTACAGTAGGTTCTGGTTCTAGTAATACTTTTTTGTTGTCGGTTAAAACTTTTAGTAAAACTTCTTTTGTTTGTTTTATGTCAGAATCATAACCTACACCAAAAGTTAAATCGATACGTAAGTTTCCTTCTGCCGTAAAGTTTGTGATATTTCCATTAGATAATATTCCATTAGGTATAATAACTAACTTGTTATCTGGTGTTGTAATTTTAGTGGTAAAAATTTCAATTTCTTTAACGACACCAAGTTCTCCCTGTGCCTTAATTAAATCACCAATTTTTATAGGTTTAAATATCATCATTAAAACACCTCCAGCAAAGTTAGCTAAAGATCCTTGTAATGCCATACCAATAGCAAGACCTGCGGCTGCTATAATTGCAGCAAATGAGGTCGTTTCGACTCCTAGCTTAGATAAGATAACGATAATTAATAAAATCTTAAAAAGCCAATTAATAAGGTTAAGTAGAAATTTTTGCAAGCTCTCATCGTACTTTCTCTTCATCATAAGAGTACTTGTAACCTTCATTACTTTCTTTATAATCCAAGAACCAATAATCCATATAATAATAGCTGCTAATATTTTTAATCCATATTCAGTAGCATATGTGGTAATAGTGTCAATAATTTGTTTAGAATCCATTCTAATTGTAAATTTTTAATAGGGTTAAAATTAATGCGATAATTGCGGGTATAGCTTGAATATAAAGTATTCTTATCTTCTTTGTTGAATAAGACCCGTAAAACCCTGCTAAAGTCACACAACTTAGAAAAAATATTGCAATATTATTTCCATAAGCATTATCTAATAGTGACCAGATTAAGCCAGCAGCTAAGAAACCATTGTACAGGCCTTGATTTGCGGCAAGAACTTTTGTTTCTTCTGCAAATTCTGTACTTTTTAAACCAAATGTTTTAATTCCTTTTGGTTTTGTCCATAGTATCATTTCTAAAACTAGAATGTAAATGTGAATTAACGCGACTAAACCGACTAAAATATATTGTATTATGTTCATGTGTATAAAGTTAATTAAGGTTGTTTTAATTATTTTTTAAGTTGAATAATTGCTGTTTTTGTTTCTTCTGTTGGTAGCTGACATGCATTGTTTACGCAAACATATATTAATGTTTCATTTTCTGTGTATCTATTTTTTAATAAATGTAATTTACTATCTATATTACTACCACAAATTAATTTGTTGGGTATATATTCTTGGTTAATCTCTTTTGCTTTTATAAATGCATCTTTTCCTGAAATTGCGACTTCATAAAAAGGGTACGTATAATTCATGTATAAGTCTAACCAGTTAGAATATGAAGAAGCGTATTTGTTTATCGACTTAGTCATATTATGAAGCATTTGTTTACTTATACTTAGGTACAATTTATTGTTGTAATAATGACTTAAGTAAAATAAATTCTTTGCCATAATAGAATTTGATGCGGGTATTACATTGTCATTTGCTTCTATTTTTCTGGAAATTAGTTTTGTGTCTTTATTTGAAGTAAAAAAGAACATTTTAGAATTTGGATCGAAAAAATGTTCAAGGGTATAGTCAGTTAATTTTTTGGATAGGTGTAACCATTTCTCGTCGAAAGTAACTTTGTATAGAGCAATGTAAGCGTCAATTAAAATAGCATAGTCTTGTAAATATCCATTAATGGTAGCTTTGTTATTTTTATAGTTGTGAAACAGCCTACCGTCCTCTCCGAATAAATTCAATTCTAAGAATGTAGCGTTTTTTATGGCAATGTTTAGAAAATGAATGTCATTAAAAGTTTTATAAGCATCAATATATCCTCTTAACATTAAAGCATTCCATGAGGTTAGAATTTTATCATCCAATCTCGGACGTGATTTTTTTGTTCTTTCTTTTAAGAGGAGTTGTTTCCATTTAATAACTTTTTGTTTTACTTGATTAGTAGGGATATTTTGTTTTTTTGAAAACTCTTTATCTGATGAACTTCTAATTAAATTATAATTTTCATGTTCCCATAGCCCATAAGAATTAATGTTGTAATAATCAGAAAAATATTCATAGTCAGGAATTAGTTTCGCTAAGGTTGCTTTTTTCCAGAGATAATATGCACCTTCTTCTAGTTTGCCCTTCTCATTTAAGCTATCGGCGTCTAAGGAAGAATAAAACCCGCCATTTTCATGCATTAATTCGCGTTCTATAAATTGTAATGTATTGTATACCGTTTCTTTATATAAGCTATTTTTAGTGGCAGTATATGCGTTGGAATATAAGCTTACTAATTGACCATTGTCATATAGCATTTTTTCGAAATGTGGAATATGCCATTTTTTATCTGTAGAGTATCTCGCAAATCCACCACCAATTTGATCGAAAATTCCACCGTATGCCATTTTAGTGAGTGTTGTATTTACGAAATTTTGAAGTTTTATGTTTTTTGTTTGATATGAATATCTAAGTAGAAAATTATAATTATTTGGCATTGGAAATTTTGGAGAACTATTCATGCCTCCAAGATCGTTATCAAAACGCATTTGCCATTTGTTAATAACGTTTTTTAGATAATTTTTGTTAAAATTTAGGGTGTCTGTGTTTAGTGTGATTAATCCTGATTTCCGAACACCCTCAGTTAGTTTTTCTGCAAAGTCAACTAATTTTTGTGGATTTTTTTGATGTATGTCGGAAATTTGATGAAGTGCTTCCATCCATTGCTTTCTTCTGTAATACGTTCCTCCCCAAACGGGTCTTCCATCTGGTAGCGCAATACAATTTAAGGGCCATCCGCCACTGCCAGTCATTAATTGAACAGCATTCATATATACTTTATCAACGTCAGGTCGTTCTTCTCTATCAATTTTTACATTAATATAATTATCGTTCATTACTTTGGCTACTTCTTCATTCTCAAAACTTTCATGTGCCATAACGTGGCACCAGTGACAAGAGGAGTATCCGATGGATATTAGTAATAGTTTATTTTCTTTTTTTGCTAATGCAAGTGTTTCATCGTTCCAGGCATACCAGTTAACAGGGTTGTGGGCATGTTGTAATAAGTAAGGACTAGTTTCATTAATTAGACTATTTGTAAATTTATGTATTTGTGTTTCTGAACTTACTTGACCGTGACAATTTATAAGCGAAATTGATAAAAAAAGAAGAATTACATATTTCATATTCAGATAAGGGCGAATAGAAAAGCGGCTTTGCTTGTACAAAACCGCTTTTATAATAGTTAATTATTATAAAATTACTTTACTTCAAAAGTAATTTTTAAGTTTACTCTAAATTCGGTAACCTCATCTCCGGTTACAACCGCACTCTGTGATTGTACAAATACAGATTTAATATTTTTCACTGATTTTGAAGCCTGCTTTACTGCTTTTTTTGTAGCATCTTCCCAGCTTTTTTCAGAGTTAGATAGTACTTCAATAACTTTCATTATAGCCATAATAATTTTTTTAATGATTAATACATTGTAAATATAATGATTTTTACACTGGTTTTTTGCCTAAAAATATGCTAGATCAATTCTAATGTTAATTTAATGTTATGTAAACGTTTGGTTTTTGTAAAACTTTTAAGTATATTTGAATAGTATTAACCCTCAAAGATTTAAAATATGAAAAAATTAATAATAGCTGTTTGTATTTTATCAGTATCATTATTGCAAGCTCAAGAAACAGCACCAAAATATGAAAAAGAAGGAGATTTAGTAAAAGTCACTTATTTTTATAAGGATGGTAAAGTAAAAGAGCAAGGTTTTTTTAAGGATAAAAAATTAACTGGAACTTGGTCGTCTTTTGATACTAACGGAAATAAAAATGCCATAGCACATTACGAATCTGGGAAGAAGGTAGGTAAATGGTTTATGTGGAAGGAAGATGGTTTAAAAGAAATATCATATAAAAATTACTCTATAGCAAGTGTACAAACTTGGAAAGAAGAAACGCAAATAGCGATTAAATAGGCATTAAATTCAAGTAGTTATGACCGGGTTTTCTGCCCGGTTTTTTATTTTCTTCCAAAATCTGCAGGGATTTCTCCCCAAGCTTTTGTTTCCCATTTTAATATTGGGTTTTTAAAAGAGTTTTCTTTTAACCATTTTTCGGCTCTCTTTATTAGGTCTAAAATGTCTTTGTTACTAGCGTCAAAAGTTATGTTAGTCCTACATTGTTTTTTTTTAACCCAGCTCATAGCTATTCTAGAATCAGAATATATGGGATAAGTACCCATTTTTTTACTCTTTAATAACGCAATTCCATGCACAAGAGCTAAAAACTCACCAATATTATTAGTTCCTTTTTTATAAGGACCCATTCTAAATATTTCTTTTTTACTTTTTGTTAAAACACCACGATATTCCATTACTCCAGGGTTTCCTGCGCAAGCAGCGTCAACAGAAATGGTTTCTAAAATAGGAACTCCATATGCTGCTTTTTCTTCAGCAGACAAAGTGACTTTTTTAGTATCTTTTCCTTTGTAATCATTGTAGCTCTTTGTAAAAGCAAGTTCTGCTTCTTTTTTGTCTATAAAAGCTTTGTATTGCGCTCCTTCAAACCCAGTGATTTGTTTCTTACAAACATTCCAAGAAGTGAAAATACCCGTCTTTTCCCCTCTCCAAACAACGTAATATTTTTTCTTTTTAGACATTTTTTAAAATTACTTCCTCAATAACTCTAGGAAAGTGTTTTTGTTCTAAGGTATGGATTTTTTTAGCAATATCTTCCGAAGAGTCATTGTTTGTAAGTGAAGTATTTGCTTGAAAAATGATAGCACCTTCGTCGTAATTTTCGTTTACATAATGAATTGTTATACCCGTTTCTATTTCCTTATTTTCTTTTACAGCCCTGTGTACATTCATGCCGTACATACCTTTTCCGCCATATTTTGGCAGTAAAGCAGGGTGGATGTTTATAATTTTATTAGGAAAAGCTGTAACTATTTTGGCAGGAATACGCCATAAAAAGCCAGCAAGTACAATTATGTCAGCTTCAACTTGTAGAAAATTTAAGATAGTGTCATCTTTTGTAAAGCTCTCTTTATCAAAGAGAGAAGCAGGTATTTTTAGACGTTCACACCTGTTAAAAACTTTGGCATGTTCATTGTTAGACAGCACATGAGTAACTGTAGCAGTCTTAGTAATTTGAAAGTATTTAATAATATTTTCGGCATTGGTACCAGAACCTGAAGCAAAAATCACGATACGTTTCATGTTAATTAAGATGTTTTGTTACTACAAAAAAAGGAATAATTATTAACAACGGTGGTGTTTGTAGCAAAAGATTCAATATTTTTTTTTACATTAGACATCACATTTTTGAGCAAAAGTTAGAATTTATAGCTAAGATTTGTATTTTTGCCTCGATTTTAAATTTTAAAATAAATAAATTATGTCAGACATAGCATCAAGAGTAAAAGCGATTATCGTAGACAAATTAGGAGTAGACGATAATGAAGTAACAACCGAAGCAAGCTTCACAAACGATTTAGGAGCAGATTCTTTAGATACTGTTGAGTTAATCATGGAGTTCGAAAAAGAATTTGATATCCAAATTCCAGACGATCAAGCAGAAAACATTGGAACTGTAGGACAAGCAGTAAGCTATATTGAAGAAGCAAAAAAATAAATTTATATGCAATTAAAGCGAGTTGTAGTAACTGGACTTGGCGCATTAACGCCAATAGGAAATAATAAAGAAGAGTATTGGAATAGCTTAGTTAACGGAGTTAGCGGAGCAGCACCTATAACGTATTTCGATGCTGCCAAGTTCAAAACTCGTTTTGCATGTGAGTTAAAAAACTTTAACGTAACAGATTTCATTAATAGGAAAGATGCACGTAAAATGGATAGGTTTACGCAATATGCAGTAGTTGCTTCAGATGAAGCTATTGTAGATTCGAAATTAGATCTAGACAAAATAAACAAATTAAGAGTAGGTGTAATTTGGGGAGCTGGTATTGGAGGTTTAGAAACTTTTCAAAACGAAGCTATAAATTTTGGAGCTGGAGACGGTTCACCAAGATTTAACCCATTTTTTATTCCTAAAATGATTGCTGATATTGCACCAGGTTGGATTTCTATTAAAAATGGATTTATGGGGCCTAACTATACCACAGTATCTGCATGTGCATCATCAGCAAACGCTATGATTGATGCATTAAACTATATTAGATTAGGACAATGCGATGTAATCGTAACAGGTGGTAGTGAAGCCGCAGTTACAATTGCTGGTGTTGGCGGATTTAATGCAATGCATGCACTTTCGACTAATAATGAAGATCATAAATCAGCATCAAAACCTTTTGATAGTGAACGTGATGGTTTTGTTTTAGGTGAAGGAGCAGGAGCACTTGTGTTAGAAGAATATGAACATGCAAAAGCTCGTGGAGCGAAAATTTATGCAGAAGTTATTGGTGGAGGAATGTCATCTGACGCTTACCATATGACAGCACCGCACCCAGAAGGGATAGGTGTAATTGCTGTAATGAAAAATTGTCTTGAAAATGCTGGGCTAAAACCAGAAGACGTAGATCATATTAATACTCACGGTACTTCTACACCATTAGGTGATGTTGCCGAGTTAAAAGCAATTTCTGAAGTTTTTGGAGACCATGCTAAAAATATAAACATTAATTCAACAAAATCTATGACGGGGCACTTACTTGGTGCGGCCGGAGCTATAGAATCAATAGCATCTATATTGGCGATGGAAAATAGTATTATTCCTCCAACAATTAATCATGTTAATGTTGATGAAAATATTAATCCAGAGCTAAATCTAACGTTAAATAAACCTCAAAAACGAGAAATTAAAGTTGCAATGAGCAATACATTTGGTTTTGGTGGTCATAACGCTTGTGTAGTTTTTAGAAAACTTGATTAATCCTTTATGAATTTTCTTCGTAGAATAGTTAAACCCCAAAACAAAGAGGATGAGAATTTTTACTACGAATTAAAAGAACTGCTTAATTTTAAACCTATAAAGCTTAGACATTATAAAAAAGCATTTACACATAGGTCTTTAAAATTAGTGGATAAAAAAGGGAACCCTATTAATTACGAACGTTTAGAGTTTTTAGGGGATGCAATTTTAGGGTCGGTAATGGCTTCATATTTGTATAAAAAAGTTCCAGAAGGTGATGAAGGATATTTAACTCAAATGCGATCTAAAGTAGTAAGTAGGGCGCATTTAAATGCTTTAGGAAAAGATTTAGATTTAATTAGATTTGTAAAAAGTAATATATCTCAAGAGCATATTAGTAATAATCTTTATGGTAATATATTTGAGGCTTTAGTAGGTGCGATTTATTTAGATAGAGGTTACAATTATTGCCATCAATTTATTTATGAACAAGTTGTAATACCTTATGTTGATATTGAGAAGTTAGAAGGTAAAATATCGAGTTACAAAGGGTATGTTATAGAGTGGTGCCAGAAAAATAAGAAAAAGTACAAGTTTGAGTCATATGAAGACTCTGGAAACCAAAATAAAAGACACTTTAGCGTAAGAGTTAGCATCGATGGTAACGTTATGGGTAAAGGAAGGGCTACATCAAAGAAAAAAGCCGAAGAAATTGCAGCAAAAAGAGTGTACTATGCTATGCAAAGTCAAATGGAAAATTCTTAACATTAAGACGAAAACGTTTTCGTAAATTTTACATTATATTTTAGATACATTCAGTAATTTAGCAAAAAACAAACAATTGTTTTTATGACTACTTACGCACTGAATATTAATGAATTTTCTACTAATGATTATGCATTAATAGCTATTCATACGGTACTTAGTGATTATCAACTAGCGTATTTATTAAATAAATATTTACATATTAAATTTGGTAAAGCGAGTTATGATTTAGATTTTACTCAAGAAAACAATCAAGCCTCTTATACTGTATATGAGTATGCAAATACTGAGTTGGATTATGATTGGTTTTTAATAGCTAATGTTTGTAAATCAATTCGTAAAACAGCTTCAACAAATCTTTTTAAAGAAAGCGATTCAATTAGTCGTCTTGTTCCAGAGAAAAAGAAAGTTGATTATTTTTTAAAAATAGAAGGAGATTTTGATTTTGAATATATTGTAAAGACAATAGATATGATAAATCAAGTTCCACAAATTATAACCTCTTACGAAGTAGAGGTAGAATCTTTAAAGTCTAAAGACTTTTTAATATTTTAAAATTATGCCACACAACAAAAAAACAAAAATTGTAGCAACATTAGGACCCGCAACTAACACAAAAGAAATTTTGGCTGATATGGCTGCTGCAGGGGTAAATGTTTTTAGAGTTAATTTTTCTCATGCCGATTATGATGATGTAAAGGAGCGTATTCGACAAATACGGGAAATTAATGAAGAAAGGGGCTATAATGTGGCGATTTTAGCTGACTTACAAGGGCCAAAGTTAAGAGTTGGAGTAATGAATGATGGAGTAGAAGTAAAGGCTGGTGATACTTTTGTTTTTACTACAGAGGAATGTGAAGGAACTAAAGAAAAAGCATTTATGACCTACAAACGTTTTCCAAAAGATGTAAAAGTTGGAGAACAGATTTTGGTTGATGATGGTAAATTATTATTTGAAGTAGTTTCTACAGATAAAAGTAAAGAAGTAATTACGAAGGTAATTATTGGAGGAGCTTTAAAATCGAAGAAGGGAGTTAATTTACCGAACACGAATATATCGTTACCTGCTTTAACTGATAAAGATAAAAAAGATGCGGCCTTTGCTTTAGAACAAGAAGTTGATTGGATTGCATTATCGTTTGTAAGAACACCTGAAGACTTACGTATTCTTCGTGATTTAATTAAACAGAAGTCGAGATATAGAGTTCCTGTAATTGC
>Ga0105356_10005148_pt1 | contig 12473 bp, 10 predicted proteins | sample GOMGulsemesocosm_3_FD_83502 | JGI IMG/M metagenome (GOLD analysis project Ga0105356, IMG submission 83502) | Methane-oxidizing microbial communities from mesocosms in the Gulf of Mexico - GOM9D Gulf of Mexico | ecosystem: Environmental > Aquatic > Marine > Cold seeps | place: Gulf of Mexico...
TATTGGTTATTAGTACAGTTGCACTGCCTTTTACTGTGGTATCAGGAGGGCCAACACAGGTAACCATATCCCCCATTACTGATGCGGGCAAACTGCCTATTAGTACGGTCGGAGCACCAGGTCCAACAATGGGGCCGCCAACATGTGGTACGGGTCCTGTTGTCATTGGACAAACGTGCATGTCGGTCATTCTACTTGCTAACATTTTACGCTCCCCATTAGATTAATCAATGATAGTACTTCATAAATGAATATTGTCAATTCGTCTTCGGCGATATATATCCATGACACTTCAAAATTCGAGCTGAATCTGCATTTTGAAGTAACATAGGTATAAGTGTTAGTATTTGATACTCATAAGCTAAATTTTATTGCCTTGTTTGTTATGGAAATTGAAGATACATGAATATTGATAAAGAACTTATTCGTTTACTGTCACGATTAGAGCTTTTTGAAGGGATCAAAAAAGAAGACCTATTTCCATTTGTCGATGCCTTTATCGTTAAAACTGTTGTTGCGGGAGATGTTGTCTTTCACGCTGGTGATGAATCTTCAAGCATGTGTATTGTACAGCAGGGCAGGCTTGGTATTTATTCGCAATTACCGCTATCAGCAGCCAACCAATTAGCGACGGTCAGTGTTGGTGAAAGTGTTGGCGAAATGGGAATGATCAGAAAAGATAAACGCTCTGCTGAAGTGGTTGCATTAAGGCAGAGCAAGTTACTTTTCATTGATGAAGCACTTTTTGAACGTTTGTGTAAAGCATATCCCAGTATTTTACTAAAGCTTAGCCAAATCCTTTCTGATCGGATAGAAAACGCCAATAAATCTAAAAAGTCACGTAAACACCAAGCGCAAACGTTCAGTCTTTGCGTATTGAATATTGAAGAAAAAGAAAAAAATGACTTTCTACAAGCAATGTTACTTGCATTTGATCAATTGTCGATGTCGGTTAAAGTGGTCACAGATCGAGTAGAGTTGGCCTTTTTATCGCAATTAGAACAACGCTACCAATGTATTATTTTTTGCTCAGACGAGCATCAATTAGATTTTTTTGCTGAAAATATCAATTACTCTGATGAAATATTGTTACTTAATAATAGTGAGAATTTAGCAATAACCACACCGACACAATCACTACTTAGCAAACATAGTGCTCGTTTACCGATTAAACATTTTATTATTCATCACGACAATATCTTGGTAGAGAAAAACTATAATTGTCAGGGTATAGATTGTGATATCTACCATATCAGAAGTGCAAAAGATGCTGATTTGAGAAGGTTTGTACGCCTAGTGACAAACCAAGCGATTGGTGTTGTTTTAGCCGGTGGAGGTGCCAAAGGTTTTGGCCATATCGGTGCAATGAAAGCATTAGCAGAAATGAATGTTGAGTACGATGTTATTGCGGGTACTTCAATGGGAGCTATTGTTGCCGGAGTGATGGCAGAAGAACAAAGCATTGATGAAATTACTCAATTATTTGAAGCATTCTTTCTAGGTAGAAACCCAATTGGGGATTGGACATTACCCTCTTTATCTTTAGCTAAAGGGAAAAGGCTAGATAACTCATTAATGAAAGGTTTTGGTCAGCGAAAAATAGAGCATTTATGGTGTACTTTTTTCTGTATAGCTTCTGGACTTAACTCGGCGAAAACCAATGTTCTTGATAAGGGATTATTGTGGAAAGCGATACGCGCCAGTATTTCATTACCAGGTATTTTGCCACCGATTGAAATTGACGGAGAATTGATGGTTGATGGTGGCATGCTCAATAATTTACCCGTTGATATTATGAAAATGCGTGGCATTAAGAAAGTTATCGCTATTGATTTACAAGAAAGTGATTATTGGGGCGCAGAGTTTACTCAATTGAATTTACAACCGACATTATTCCAACGCATTAGAAATCTATTTATGCGAAGGGAATCGCCTACTTTGTTAAATATCTTGATGCGATCAGCAATTTTGGGTGGTTCATCATTTGCAATGCAACGACTTTCTGAAGCGGAATATCCAATTAAACTGCCACTTGACCATTACGGCTTGCTTGAATGGAAATCACTACATGACATTATTGACATTGGTTATCAGCATGTAAAAGAAGAATTAGGAGAAGATTACTTCAAAGATGTCATTGTTAAATAAACCCAATTTTATAATCAAAAAATCCCCTAATAGCTAATACTAATCGAGCTCATTTATTGACACTTAGCGATAATTAAAAGGCTTAGGGGCACAGTTCGAGACTGGAGCTACACACCTATTATATCCATGTAGGAACCATGTCAAAATCAATAGCTCCGCATGTGAGCTTTCTAAACACGCTTTTCGCAAGCTCAGTAACAATCAGCTAACTTCAAAAAATGAATGAAATATAGAATAACTATGTTTCATTCATTTCGTTAGTTCTAAGCTTTCTATTGAAGTTCTAAATTGGCCAATGAACTTTTAGAAAATCAGGGGTATTTGATCTCTTATAGGAAAGACCACCTGAATTAAGAAAATTTTTGCTATACCTCGATAAAAATTAAGTGTAAGATATTCATTACAAATCGAGTACAGAAAACTTTACAAAAGTTAGATTTTATTATGTTCAACATTAAATCACGATATTATTACTGTCCTTTCTTTTGCTAAACACAAACTTTTAACCCTTTTTATTAAAACCTCGCTGTAAAAAAAACTGGAAAAATCATGTCTAACCTAGCTACATTACCTCAAACGCATACCCGTACTTTAAACGATATCCACATTAACGCTGAAGAGGTATTAATTACTCCTGATGCATTACGTGCTGAATTACCCTTATCAGAAAGTGGTCGAGAATTTGTTAAAAAAGCGCGTCAAGATATTTCAAATATTATTCATAAAAAAGACCATAGATTATTGATAATTAGTGGGCCTTGCTCTGTTCATGATGTTGATGCAGCGAAAGAATACGCGCGTAAACTCAAAGCTTTGCATGATAAATATCAAGACAGTTTGTATGTGGTAATGCGTGTTTATTTTGAAAAACCACGGACAACAGTTGGTTGGAAAGGTTTGATTAATGATCCTGATATGAACGGTTCTTTTGATGTTGCAGGGGGGTTACGCAAGGCACGTGAGTTATTGCTTTACTTAACAGAGTTAGGATTACCTTTAGCTACAGAAGCGCTTGACCCAATCAGTCCGCAATATTTAGCCGAACTTTTTAGCTGGTCAGCAATTGGTGCTCGCACGACTGAATCACAAACTCACCGTGAAATGGCTTCTGGTCTTTCGATGCCAATTGGTTTCAAAAATGGCACCAACGGTAGTTTAGATGTCGCTATCAATGCTCTACAGTCAGCAGCATCACCACATAGATTTATGGGTATAAACCGACAAGGACAGGTTGCGGTAATAAAAACCTCAGGTAATCCTGACGGTCATGTTATTTTACGTGGCGGAAAACAGCCAAATTATGACTCGGTTAATGTCGCAGTATGTGAGCAAGCATTGGCGGCACACAAATTAGAGTTAGGCATCGTTGTTGATTGCTCACATGGTAATTCCAATAAAGATTACCGTAATCAACCGCTAGTTGCTGATAATGTATTTAATCAAATATGTGAAGGCAATAAATCTATTATTGGTATTATGTTAGAAAGTCATTTAAAGGCGGGTAATCAAAGTGCTGATTTACCGCAAGATGAGTTAGAATATGGCGTATCAGTAACTGATGCTTGTATCGACTTTACAACAACCGAAAGTTTATTTGCTGATGCACAAGTAAAATTACGTGATGTACTTCAAAGTAGAATTGCGTAATCTGCTAAAACTATGAGAAAAATATTAGTAATAGAATAAATTTATGGATAAAACACAAATATCGTCACAATTGGCATCATTAAGAGACGACATTGATGTCTTAGATAGTCAACTGGTTGAGCTGCTGGTAAAGCGTCGTGCTATCACCACTAAAGTCGGTGCACTAAAAAGCAAAGTGGGCATGCCTATTTATGCGCCTGATAGAGAAGCCCAACTTATAAAAGTGCGTAGGCAGCAGGCAGCTGATGCAGGGTTGTCACCAGATCTTATTGAAGATTTGCTAAGAAGGTTGATGCGCGATTCTTATGTCAGTCAAGATGCCAGTGGTTATCGTTGTGTGAATCCTGAGTGCAATAAGGTTGTTGTGGTTGGTGGTAAAGGGCAACTTGGCAGTATATTTGTCGACTTATTTGCTCGTTCAAATTATCAAGTAACAACCCTTGAGCAAAACGATTGGCCAGATAGTGAAACGATACTCGCTGAAGCTAGTGTTGTGATCGTTGCTGTGCCGATTCGCTTAACTTCGATGGTTATTCAAAAGTTAACTCAATTGCCTAATGATTGTATTTTAGCTGATGTTACCAGTATTAAAGAGTCACCTTTATATGAAATGATGCAGGTACATTCAGGACCAGTAATTGGCTTACATCCAATGTTTGGACCTGACGTTTCAGGCCTTATCAAACAAACTATTATTGCCTGTGAAGGGCGAAATCCAGAACAATACCAATGGTTATTAGAGCAGTTCCAAGTATGGGGAGCAAAAATATACCCAGTAGCAGCTCAAGCCCACGATAAAGCCATGTCGATGGTCCAAGTGATGCGACATTTTTCTACCATTGCTTACGGTTATCATTTGATGACAGAAGGTGCTGATATTGGCCAGCTCGTTGAAATGAGTTCACCGATATACAGGCTAGAGTTGATTATGGTCGGGCGTTTATTTGCGCAAGACCCTATTTTATATACTGATATTATATTTTCTAATGCTGACAATATTGCTATGATGAAACGCTTCGCTTATCGCTTTCTTGAGTTATTAGCCGATGTAGAAGCATCAGACAAAGATGCTTTTGTAAATATGTTTGAGCAAGTATCAGATTGGTTTGGTGAGTATGCTGATATCTTTTTACAAGAAAGCAAAGGGATGTTATTGAAAGCCAATGAATTAAAAAAAGAGTAATTAGTATGCAAAAATCGATCAAATTTATCGTAAGTTTATGTTGTATTTTACTGGCGACAGCTTGTGCAAATACAACCGATACCCCACCTTTAACTGTTGGTGAAATTTCTACTGAAAATTTATTCACAACAGAGCAAACTTTTTTGCAAGGCTACGATAATTTCTCTCTTTCTCAAGAAGACATTAATACCATTAAGCAATGGCCAAGCGAATTAAATGTTGAAGTGTTTTTTGGAACTTGGTGTCATGACAGCCAAAGAGAAGTGCCTAAATTACTTAAAATTTTAACGAGTAATAAAAACGTAAAGGCAAAATTAATTGCTTTGGATTATCAAAAAACTGATCCAAAGGGACTGAGCAAAATCAAAGGGATAAAATATACACCTACTTTTATCTTTTACAAAAACAATCAAGAAATAGGCCGTATTATTGAAAGGCCTACTTCAAGTTTAGTGGCTGATATTACTTATTTTCTTAATAGATAAATTGACTAATTGGTTGTAGGATGGGCTTTATAACAACAAAGCCCTTTATAAATAATAACTTACAACCTTTGTTAATCTAAAACTTAATGGCAAGTCCAACGGAAACCGTGGTCTCTACCCAAAGTGAGTCATCAAACTGTGCATGGCAAATTTCGGCCTGACAAAATATGTTGTCTTCATTATCAACGACACTCGCAATGCCTCTCACTTCGGTAACAAAGGAAATACGGTCTGAAAATTCATACCGTGTACCAACAGCTACTGTAGCTGAAGGGAATAACTCTGCTCCGCCTTCACTATCAAAATATGCACCACCTAAACCTATTGAAACCGTAGTGACGTAATGTTGTTGGCGAAACTGTGCAATACCATTAAAGTGGGCATAAATAATATCTAATGAATAATCATTGTTATCTACGTCACTCTCAAAATCATGGCTGACAGCATTTAACATGATTTGCCCCTGACCATTAGGCGAATCTTGCCAAGCGACTGCTATACCAAAATTGCTACCAGTATCAACAGAAATATCACTAACTTCATCAATGCTTGTAAGATCCGGGCTATACATTTGACCAAAAAAAGGCGTAATTTCAAATTCAGTCGCAGAGGTTGAAAATGAGCAAACTAATACGCATAGCCCTATGACTTTGATTAATTGTTGTTGAGCATACATGTGACCAGTCCCTTTTATTATATTTTTATATTGCTAAGCTTAGGATTTATTGAACAAATCTGAAAGTTTTTTCTTCGCTTTATCTTTCAATGACTCCACAGCTTGTTTTTTAACCTTATTTTTTTGTGCTTTTTTAGCTTGCTGCCAAACGGCTGACAGTGCCTCTTTTATAATAACACTACCCAATTCACTGGCGGGTAAACCAGCATCACCACCGACGTTAGTTAAGGTAATGTCAGAAAGGGTCGCTTGATGTTCTTTATTTCCTAATGCTGAAAGATCCAAAGAAAGGGCAGTACCAGCTAAGACAATCTTTTTAACGCTTATCTTTGGTTCTACTTGCTCACTGCTCGGTGATTGTTTTTCGTTTGAAGAATTATCGCTCTGAGAGCTACTCATGTTGGCTTTTATAGTGTTTAGCAAGTCTTGAATATTTGAGTCACCTGTAGCTGTTAACTGGACAAATGCTTTAGGGTTCTTAATAACAATAGCATCGATAATAATAGGCTCTTTTGTTAAACTCGCTAAATTAATGTCTAAGGTTATTTCCCCTAGGCTAAATGCATGCGGGTAAGAGTATTTTGAGGGGTTTGCAAGGTTTAGTCCTAAAATACTGCCCGCGCCTTTGGCTAATTGGATATCGACAGTGTTCACCGTAACCGGTTGCTCAGTCAGTTCTGTACCTACAGTTTCAATGCGTGCTTTAACAAACTCATTGAGCGACCCGCCGGCAAGAAACCACAACGCACCACCACACAAAAGTAAAATCACAATAATTACGGCTGATAAAAATTTCATTTTATATCCTTTAAAAAGCAAAACTAAAAAGTAGCTACATACATATTTTAACTGATATTAATTATATCTTAATAATCATCAAGTTATTATTTATATCATCATTTTGTTTTTTACTATGGTTATATATATAAATTCATTTAGATAAATAAAATATAGATACTTCTCAACTTTTAGTAAGAAAAACAGGTCATTGGTTGGTTGAAAAACAAACAAAACTCACGTTTTTTTACCGTTAACGGTTGTTTTTATTATTGATTTAGACATTTTGAGTTGAATTAATAGACTACTTGCTTAAAAAGTAATCTTAAGATATAAACAGGGTATAAAAATAATAAATAATAAGAATAAATAAAAGGAATGGTGTTTTGTTGAGTGTTAATAAAAAATTGTGGTCTTTCAATTTTGGTTGTTTAATTGCTTGTTCATTAGTTTGGTTAGTCAGTGTTGGCAATGCCGCCCCTGTTCCTGAGGTGTTATATCCACATCCTCTATTTATTTTAGATTATTATTCGGGATTAGTAACAGCTTGTAGTGCACTAATGTTAACGGGGCTAACCATTATTATTATGGGCAAAGGTTTTAATATTTGCACAAGTGAACATCCGTTTTGGTTAATTCTACCGACTATGTCGTTTCTTGCTTTAACGACAGTTTCCGCTTTTGAAATGCTCAATACCTTGTTATACGCCGCAGTGCCTGCTTTGTTTGTATTATCGATAGCAGCAGTGCTTAATCGTTTAGCGAGTCAAAAGGTTAGTCCTCAATAAAATATTTTATATTAAACGGACTAATTAAACTGTTTGGTAAAGTAACGCTTCTTCCTGCGTGACATATCATAGCCTGCGTCAATGCAGGCTACGTCATGAATTTAATCTTTTAGATGGCACTACTAGGAACACTGGTTGGGCTGATATGCTCTACAGGATAACACCCTAATACTTTTATAAAGTTTGTTATCGGTGTGATCTCATTAATTGCTTCTTGCAGGGCAATATTTTTGATATTGGCTTCTACATCAATATAAAACATTTCTTCCCATGGGCGTCCTTGAATTGGTCGAGATTCCAGTTTACACATATTTATGCCTTTTTCTTTTAAGACAACTAAACACTCAACAAGCGCGCCTGCTTTTTGACCTGTAGCTAATATGATGGCTGTTTTCGCAGGGATTTGTTCAGCAACATCAATGGGTTTCCGAGCAACTAAAATAAAACGGCTATGGTTTTCTGCTTGATTGGCTATAGATTTTTCTAAAGCGTGTAATTTATATAACTTGCCACCTTCTTCACTACCGATAACGGCAACTGAAGCGTCTTGTAACTCATAGACTTTAGCCATGGCGTCTGCTGTGCTTTCGCAATACTCGATACGTATATTATCTTGTTTATCTAAGAAATTACTGCATTGGGTAAAAGGTTGTCCATGAGCGTATATAGTTTTTATCTGCTCTAAACTGGTGTTTACTCCTGTTAAAAGGCAGTGTTCAATCGGCTGAGTGATTTCACCAACAATGGATAAATTAGTGTGTTGCAATACATCATAGACTTCATTGATACTGCCTGAACTAGTATTTTCAATCGGTAGCATACCGTAATCAACGTGGCCTGATTCAACTTGGAGCATAATATCGCTAAAGCTTTGACAACCACATTCGATGATTTTTTCAGCACGTCTGGAGAAATATCGATGACTAGCTAAGTAACTATACGAACCTTTATCACCTAAAAAGGCAACACTGACCGTTGGCATCTCAATATTTGGATTTGCTAATGTTTGCAAATAAGCTTGTTGATTAAGGACCGAATCTTCGATAATCGTCTGGAAGATGCTAGTGACGTAATGAGCGTCTAAACCAACCTCTTTGCCTTGTTTGATTAAACGAATAAGCAGTTCTTGTTCGCGTTGCTGATCTCTAACTGGGCGAACTTGATGCGCTTTGCTTTTTGCTACATTGAGAGTCAGTGAGCGACGTTGAGCAAATAATGTCAATAACTCTTGATCAAGGTTAGTGATTTTTTCTCTGATTTTATTTAGATCTAATGTTTCGTTCACTGAATTACCTACTTTTTAATCTGACTGAAATTTTGACGGTATATTTGTAACATACCGTGCATCCTGTACATAAAAAAACCTCCAAGAGGAGGTTTATATCGGTTTGAAATTACGACACTAACGCTCCCTACTGAGGCAGTAGCAAAAAGAAGAGCAAGAAAAAAGTAATTGTCGTATATTTCATCCCCCAACTGTATCTAGCTCATGTCAAACTTTCAAGGTTTTCTTTATACCATTTTAATTTTCAAATGAGAGTAAAAGCTATATGTGCCCTTTAAGGTTAAAGCAGGTGTTGTTTTAAAAGCATTGCCAAATAATGGTGAAGGAGCAAATAATGCCTACAGCCCAAACCAGACTACGTAACATACCGATATTGAGTAAATACAACAAATTGTAAAGACAGCGAGCAACTACGTGAACAACCGCTAATTGTTGTATGACTTCTCCTGTATGGTTAGTGGCAATAGCGAGTAAAATAGCTGGAGCAAAAATGATAACGGATTCAAAAGCGTTTTGATGGGCGGCGACAGCACGGGCGCCAAAACCAGTGAGTTTTGCTTGTTGCTCCCTTGGATGATTATTGTCATAACCATTCAATTTATTCATTGCAATAGCAACAGGGACTTTTGCAATGAATGGCAATAATAAAGCGATAAATAAACAAACGATCAAGATGGTCATATATCTTCCAGTAATTAATTTAACAGGGTTAGGGTGTATTTGGTTTTACCAGGTAAAAATGGTGAGGCTTTGCCTTGTTCCCAATCTTGATGACCTGCCCCAAAATAAGGGCTCCAAGGGTGTCCCGCTTGACTGGTTGGCATGTGCAAAATCCCCGACTCTTCATGCCCAGGAGACACAACCATTCGTTCTGATGCACCAAAAGCTTTGCCTTGTACTCTAGGCATATAGCTGTCACCTGCAAGTTGCATGGCTGGCATGTTGAGCCATTGAGCTAAAAACGGTACGCCATTCGTCAATGGGTGACGAATGTTGGTGGTGTTTTGTTGCCCCCATGTCGCTAGCTCTAAAGACTGGTTTTCAGTCATATCGCTCAGTGTTTTCGATAAAGCTCGTTGAAAAACTGCTTGCCATGTGCCTTGTGTTTTCTGGAGGAAATGGTCAGGTTGTTGATTAATTATCTGCCATAAAGGCGTTTCAAGTTGGTGCTGTATACTCCGAAAGTTATAACTGTCATCCATATTACTTAGTTTTTCATTTAATACTCTAAAAGTGTCATTCCGTAAATTTATTCTGAAGTTGCGAACGATCCGATATGCAACAGAGTCAACAGATGCGGTTAATACACTCTCGGTTACTCCACTTTCAGACAAGAGAGTCTTAGCTTGCTGCCAAAGCGGTTTATTGCTGATGGCTGTATCGACCATTACCTTGTTTAAGATAAATTGTTGCCAACGTTGTAAAAATATTGCCCGATCATCAAGCGCGATGGCAAGTAACGCTTTTTCGTCAAAATTTTCTTGCTCAAACAGCTTATCTCTAATTTGTTGTGAACGCGCTCCAATGGCGTAACCACCATTGCCTACTTTTTTCAACATTGCACCACCAACAACACGTGAGTTTGCCGTCCAAAGTCGATGTTGTTGAGGATTTTCAACATATGGATATTCTGCTTCGGTTAAGTAACCTTGCCAGTGATGCTTACCGTCAGCCCAAGAAGTCGGGATTTCGCCAAATTCAGCTGATTTTCGTGGGATAGCTCCCATAATTGTCCAACCTATATTGCCCGCGTTATCAGCTACCATCATATTTTGTGCGGGTATGCCCGAGTGGCTAGCAATTGAAAATGCTTGTTTAAGGTTGCTCGCCTGCTCTAATTGCATAGCAAAGAAATTAACCGCTTCTTTATCATGGGCAACCCAGCGGTAAGCCAATAGTTGCTCTTGGGCATTTTTACCAATCACCGGTCCCCAGATAGTTTCTTTGATAATAACTTCAACAGGGTCTTCCCCCTTTACTGCTATCATTTGACGATGAAGTGCAAAGGATTGATATCCATCGGGAGTTAAATATTGGCTTGCGTCTTCATTCGTTTGTAAAATGATGACATCATTCCAGTCGCCATTACTATTAGTAAAGCCCCACGCAACACTTCCGTTACTGCCTGTGGTCATTGCAGGGGTGCCTGGTAGGGTTAAACCTGTTACTTTAACTGCGGTGTTTTTTGCTGAGGTGTATTCAAAAGAAGCTCTATACCAGGTATTTGGTACACGTATACCTAAGTGCATATCATTGGCAACAATAGCACTGCCTGTTTTGCTTAAAGCGCCGCCTACTGCCCAGTTATTTGAGCCGGGAAACTCTTCACTGTCATAGTCTGTTTTTGCTATTTCTGAAATAGTGTTGTTCACTGACTTTGTAATACCTGCAAGCCAATTATATGCTGGCAGGGGAGTTGGGGAATATTGGCTGTGATCTATCGCAGCATCCCAACGACTACCTTTGGGATTTAAAAAAGCAAAGGCTGCATCTCCAAGAGCTGAGTGAATTAGACCTAAGCTACGTTCTCTCCTACCATCTTTAGATTGTAATTCTAAGTACATACTCAACACGGTTAATACACTATCTTCTTCTTGCCATAGCACTGGATTTTGGCGTAGTAATAAGTACTCAAATGGACTTGCCCTTAAACTACGTAATCCTTCGTTGACTCCGGCAGTATAAGCTTTTAAAAGGTTAGCTTGATCAATGGGTAATGTTCTAATTATATTAACCGCCCGTTCTCTAAAACGATGTAAGCGGACTGACTTATCATAATCAAGTGCGAGAGCACCAAAAAGACTTGATAACTCGCCCGCAGCATTGCGACGTAATAAATCCATTTGAAAAAAACGTTCTTGAGCATGAATAAAGCCAGTAGCCACGGCTAAGTCAAGTCGGTTTTTTGCTTTAAGGGTAGGCACTCCGTTTTTGTCACGTTCAATGGTTACGCTATTTTCGAGCCCTTTTATGGTTACTTTACCATTTAGCTGAGGTAAAGCACTCTCTACTTGACTATAGAGCCATGTCATCAATATTGCACTGAATAAAAGAAGAACGAGAAAACTAAAAGTAAGGGCTTTTTTAATTTTTATCATGGCATTTTGGGGTGACTTAGCTGAATCATTTAAGACTACATTAAATAAATTTTGTTAACAAATAGTTAATGGTAATCTTTTCTTATTTGGTAATTATCTGTTTATAAAGACTAAATATATTTAGTGGGAAAACTATTAGCTGACCTTGATAAAAGATGTAATAATTATTTCGTAGTTCATGCTTTTTTTATTAGCTTTATTGGTCCGTTGTACTTTCTTTCTTGAATTAGAAAGTGACCTTTTTATCGATATTTTGAGCCGATTTTTTTAATGGCATTTCCGTTTTGGAAGTTTTAATTGTATTGAGAGAAATATGACCCAAACACATTCACGATATATTCAAGTAGGCGATTGGTTTTTTGAACTTAAATCAATCAGAGCATTAA
>Ga0105356_10005150_pt1 | contig 12468 bp, 10 predicted proteins | sample GOMGulsemesocosm_3_FD_83502 | JGI IMG/M metagenome (GOLD analysis project Ga0105356, IMG submission 83502) | Methane-oxidizing microbial communities from mesocosms in the Gulf of Mexico - GOM9D Gulf of Mexico | ecosystem: Environmental > Aquatic > Marine > Cold seeps | place: Gulf of Mexico...
TTAGTGACTTAGTAAAAGTGGCGGATAAGGCCCTGTACCAAGCCAAAGACCAAGGCAGAAACTGTGTGGTCAGTGCGCAACTGTGAGTGTGTTTACAGGCTGTTTTCTATAGAAGCCAAGTAATTACATACCCCTTGCGCGGCTAGGCGCCCCGTAGCGAAGCACGCGGTGAGTAAATAACCACCGGTGGGCGCTTCCCAGTCCAGCATTTCTCCCGCACAAAACACCCCCGGTAGTTGCTGTAACATCAGCTGCTTGTCTACACTGCTTTCACAGACGCCGCCAGCGCTAGAAATGGCTTTTTTCAGAGGAGCTGTTTGTGTGAAACGGATAGGTACTGCTTTAATGCAGTTGGCTAAGTTTTCTTGCAGTTGCTGCTTGTCAAAGCACTCATAGAGCAGGGCGGCTTTGGCGCCACTAAGCCCTGTCGTTCGCTTGAGGTATTTACTCAAGGAATCTTTACCTTGGGGCTTGGCTTGTAGTTTTTTGATCAGTTGTGCGGCGTTGCGGTCCGGCAGCAGGTCTATGCTTAGTTCGGCTTCTCCCTTCGCATTGATACTGTCGCGCAGGTGTTTGGAGTAGGCGTAGATCAGGCTGCCCTCTAAGCCGTAGTCGCTGAGTATGCATTCGCCTCTGCGCTGTAAGATTTGGCCATCAAGCGTGGTGAAGTTAAAGGCGATGTTCTTTAGAGGGCTACCCGCGTGTTTTCCTTGTAAGTGCTCGCTCCAATCGCACAGAAAGCCACAATTCGCTGCTTCTAGTTCTCGCAGTGCAATACCTTGCTCGGCGAGCATCGTCTGCCAAGCGCCGTCAGAGCCGAGCTTAGGCCAGCTGCCGCCGCCCATAGCAAGGATCACTGCATCGCTCTCTACTTGTACTGTATTGTCTTTATGCTCAAAGCGCAGCTGTTTATCTTGCATGGCAACCAGGCGGTGCTTCATATGGAAGTTTACCCCCGACTCACGCAGGCGCTTCAGCCAGCCGCGCAGTAATGGCGCAGCTTTCATGTCTGCTGGGAAGATGCGCCCAGAGCTGCCGACCATGGTTTCTACACCCAGGCCGTGCACCCACTCGCGCAGGTCATCCGCATTGAACTGGCTGATAGCAATATTCATCCAATTAGACTTCTCGTAATAGCGCTGGATAAATTCAGAGTAGGGTTCGGAGTGGGTTAGATTCAAGCCGCCAATGCCTGCAACCAGCAGCTTGCGGCAGGCGCTGGGCTTAGTGTCATAGACGTGCACTTCATGGCCCGCCGCGCACAGCACCTCCGCAGCCATTAAGCCTGCGGGTCCTGCGCCTACGATGCTGATGGTTTTTTGCATGGGGGGATTATACGTTAAATTCTGTCATCCTGAGCGAAATGCAATGTAGCCGAAGGATCTAGGTAGCAAGATCTTTCGACTGCGCGACATTACGCTCAAAATGATAGGGTGGTAATGCGGACAGGCTGGGAGTGGGGGTTTTCAGCTTATCCGCATAGGTTGAAAAAGCGTAGGCCTGATAAGCGTAGCGCCATCAGGCGGGCGGAGATTTACGAATAACTGTTGCCTGAAGGCGCCAAGGCTTTTCAGGCCTACGCGTTGATTATTAAACGTGGTCTGTCCCTGTTTGTTCTGCTGTTTGTTCAGATATCTTGGAAACAGGGTCTTTACGGGGTTGTCCGCAATTTTATTTCCATAAATGTGATTAATCCCACATTAAATTGCCAAAAAACAAAATAAATTTGTATTATCATTTTTATATGGGGAAATTACCCCATTTTAATTTAGAGGATGTTTTATGAAAAAATTATTTGTTTTATGCGGGTTAATACTTTCAAGTTCTGTATTTGCAGCAAATCCTAAATGCGGTGATGCTTCTTATGTTGGTGCAAAATTTTGCGAAACAAATGGTGCCTGTATGGATCATTGCTCGGCCATGAGTAGCGAGTTCAACCCTATTCATGCAGCTTTGGTACCTTCGGCTGATGGCGGTAAAGAGTGTGGATGTGTGCCGGGTTCTTCTCTAGGCGGAGGGCTTAATATACGAGAGGAGCAAAGCGATAAAGATTCATATTATCGATAGAGATAAGACAATCCAAAGCTTATACGTAACTTAAAATATATTTCTAAAAATGTATTTTCTGTCTGTTTTATTGAGCACAAAAAAGCCCGCAACCGCGGGCTTGTTTCAAAACAAAGAAGAAGGTGAATTACTTACCCAGCTTCTCCTCCGTCTTAACTACAACTTCCTTCATCGCTAACAAGCTATCAGGGTTCAATGACATGGTTTGAATGCCATTCTCCACCAAGAACTCACACACTTCTGGGAAGTCAGAAGGGGCTTGTCCGCAGATGCCTACGTACTTGCCCGCCTTGTTACAAGCTTCAATAGCAAGCTTCATCAGCGCCTTCACAGCGTCGTTGCGCTCGTCTAGGCCGAAGAGTAGGCCGGAGTCGCGGTCAGCGCCTAGGGTGAGCTGGGTCAGGTCGTTAGAGCCGATAGACATGCCGTCGAATAGCTCTAGGAACTGGTCAGCCAATAGGGCGTTGGATGGGATTTCACACATCAGGTAAACCTTAAGGCCGTTTTCACCGCGTTTAAGGCCGTTCTTTTCCATGATGGCGATCACGTTGTGTGCTTCTTCTAGGGTACGAACAAACGGTACCATCAGCACTACGTTGTCTAGGCCCATCTCGTCGCGTACGGCTTTCAGTGCTGCACACTCTAGGGAGAAGGCTTCGGCGAAGTCTTCAGAGAAGTAACGCGCTGCACCACGGAAGCCCAGCATGGGGTTTTCTTCTTCGGGCTCGTAGATGTCACCACCGATCAGCGAGCTGTACTCGTTTGACTTAAAGTCAGACAAACGCACAACCACAGGGCGAGGATAGAATGCAGAGGCGATCATGCCTACGCCTTCTTTGATCTTCTCTTCGAAGAAGCGCTTAGGGTTGTCGTAGCCGCCTACAACCTTGTCGATGCGGTACTGGGTGAACTCATCTAACTGGTCATATTCAAGCAGGGCACGAGGGTGTACGCCGATCGTGTTGTTGATGATGAATTCTAGACGCGCTAGACCGACACCATCAGAAGGTAGAAATGAAGATTCAAAGGCAATCTCAGGGTTACCCACGTTCAGCAACATCTTAGTCTTGCTGTCAGCCATGCCGGAAAGATCAATTTCTTCTTTCTCGAAGTCTAGGATGCCTTCGTAAACGTAACCCGTATCGCCTTCGCCGCAAGATGCCGTTAGCTCGATGCCGTTGCCGATCACTTCAGTGGCCGTGTTACAGCCAACGATGGCGGGAATACCTAGCTCGCGGGCGATAATCGCCGCGTGACAGGTACGGCCGCCACGGTTAGTAACAATCGCAGATGCACGCTTCATGACTGGCTCCCAGTCGGGATCAGTGATGTCTGTGATGAGGATTTCGCCGTCTTGTAGATCGTGCATGTCCTTGGCTTCAAGGATGACCTTCGACTTACCTGTAGCGATCTTCTTGCCCACCGACTTACCGGTTACAACCGTAGTAGCCTCAGAAGAGTCGATCTTATAGATAGTATGCTTAGTGTGGTCGGCTTGTGATTGTACTGTTTCAGGGCGAGCCTGAACCACGTATAGCTCGCCGCTGTCGCCGTCTTTAGCCCACTCGATGTCCATTGGCATATAACTGCCGTTGTTTTCTGAATAGTGCTCTTCGATAGTCACCGCATAGCGTGCCAGTGTTAGCACATCTTCGTCAGTGATCGAGAAGCGACGCTGCTCTTCCTTGTGCACGCCTACGTTCTTAGTGCTCATGCCCGCTGTGTTGTGGTCAGCAGAGTAGATCATCTTCACATCTTTGCGACCAACTTGGCGCTTGATGATCGGAGACTTGCCGCTGGCTAGGGTGGGCTTAAATACATAAAATTCGTCGGGGTTAACGGTACCCTGTACCACGTTCTCACCAAGACCGTAGGAAGAGGTGATGAAGACCACGTCTTGATAGCCGGTTTCTGTGTCGATGGTGAATAATACGCCAGAGCTGGCCTTGTCTGAGCGAACCATTTTCTGCACGGTGATCGACAGTGCAACACCTAAATGCTCAAAGCCCTGGTGTACACGGTAGGAGATGGCGCGGTCAGTATATAGTGAAGCAAATACCTGCTTACAGGTACTGACTAGGTTGCGCGAACCACGAATGTTCAGGTAAGACTCTTGCTGGCCGGCGAAAGAGGCCGTAGGCAAATCTTCTGCGGTTGCGGAGCTACGTACGGCAACGTCAGGGTTATGTCCGTATTCTTCGCCCATACCTGCGTAGGCGTCCTTGATTTGCTGCTCAAGATCTTCGGGCATTTTACCGTGAGCGATACTTGCGCGGATCTTGCCACCCACATCAGCTAGTTGTTCCAAATTCTCTGGATCTAGACCTTTCAAGTAGCCTGCAATCTTCTCATCTAGGCCGTTGTAGGTCAGATAGTAGCGGAATGCTTCAGCTGTGATCGCGTAGCCGTTAGGTACTTTTACGCCTTTAGAGGTCAATGAAGAGTACATTTCGCCAAGGGAGGCGTTCTTGCCGCCTACTTCTGGCACGTCTTCAATGCGGATGTCGATAAATTGTTTGATGTAATTCATGTAGCTACAGAACCTTTTGGGTAGAAAATTAGCGACGCGGATTTTATCATAGAGACTCTGCAAAGACCCACTATTTATTAATGCGATAACATTATTTACCACGACGAGGGGTGGGGGAGAATACCAAACGTGCAAAGTGTGTAGCCAGTTGATACCGTAAGCCCATGCAAGCTCTTAAAAAACACCACCTGAATAAAAAGCGTCAGCATTTCAGCTCACTAATGGAACTGTACGAACAGAACTACGCTCTTTTGCGCCTGATACTGCCGGAGCAGGCAGATATTCCCAATTATTGGGTGTCGCGTGTGCAAGGGCATATGGACCTACATCTATGGGTGTTGGAGCGGGCCAAGTTTACAACCACCCTGCGTCTTAGTTATCAGTTTCATAACGATACTCGTGCCGAGTATGAGCCGGATTTAACCGTGCGAATCTACCACGATGCCCGCAGTGCCGAGGCCATGAGTGCGATTGTGCATGGCAAGCCTCGACAGATGAGGCAGGCGTCTACCTTAGAGTGGCGCTGGTCGCTGAATCAGTTTCTGTATCGCTGGTTGCGCTACAGCCGTTTTCAGGGGCATAGCTTTAAAGCCAGACCGGGTGCTGGACAGCTATTAGAGCAGGCGGAAAATGCTGCTAAGCGGCATATCCGCATAAAGGCTTGACTCAATGGTGTCGGACTTACTTGATGTTGTGTGTGATTAGGTCTTGCCCAAACATCTTCCAGTTATCCACAATCTTGCCCTCGCGAACCACTAGTAGGTCAGTGAACTCCAGCATCACTGCTTCACTTTGCGTTGGGCGTAGGAAGACATAGTCGTCCTGCTCCAGCTGGGTGCTGGCAGACATATTAAGGATTTCTTGATTCGAGCTGCGCCCGTACAGGCCATTGTTTTGCAGGCCTGCAGGAGAGCAGGGTTTAGCTTTCCAGTAGCCACCGTAGGTGAACAGTGTTTGCTGCCAGTTGGGGTTGTACTTGGCCACTAGAGCGCTGATATTTTCGATAAAGGGCAACTTGGTGCCCTCTAGCTTCTTGATCACCGGGGTGGCGATGAACATGGCGGGTTCTTTGCCCGTTAGTGTTGCCATATCAAAATCGGTGGGCTTGACCAAGCTAGAACCCGCGCACAGGTCATTCAGGGTGTTGTCACCGCGGTACAACTGGTAGGTGGGGCTGCCTGCGCCGTTAAAGGTTAGCTGTTCGTGGTAAAGGGCGGGGTAGTCGCTCTTAACGCAGCCGATGAACTGCTGGTAGGTGGCCATGGCCTTGTTGCGCGCCGTTTCTATGCGCTCTGGATTGCCCATCGGCACCTTGGCCACATGGGGCTCGTAGCCCATAAAACCGGTGTATTCGAGGCTATCCGCATTCTCGGAAATTAAGGCTAGGATAGGCTTTAGCAGCGCCACTTCAGTCACCCCGCCGCGGTGCAGGCCCACATCAATTTCCACATTCAGCTTTAGCTTTATATTCAGTTCTTGGGCGAGCTGTAAGTACTGCTCGGCACGCTCTTCGCTGTCGACTAGCCACTGTATACGGTTGGTCGTGACTTGTGGGTCGCTATCTAACTGCTTAAAGAAGGTTTTTGCCGCTTGAATAGGAAAGGGCTTGCCGAGTAAAAACTCCGCATCTGGCAGCTGAGCAGCCATTAGGCTTAAAAAGGGGCGGTGAAATGCCATCAGCTTGTTAGTGCCCGCCTGCTCGCAAATATAGTTCAGCAGGGGCAGAGATGGCAGTGATTTTGCTACGATGCGGAAGGCCTTTTTCTCGCTGAAGTATTGCTGAGAGGTGGCGATGTTTTTGTCCAAGCGGTTCATGTCCAAGACTAGCACGGGGTGGCCTGGGCCATCTTCCTGTAAGGTCTTCTGCAGCTGCTGAAAGTAGGCTGTGTGGGGCCTGCCCTGATCCTTAGGGCGGAAGTAAATTACAGCGCCAATAATGGCTGCGAATAATAAAATGCATACAAACATAGTTTTTCTCTAGTCTTACTGTCGAGGTTTTTGGGACACACTTTCTAATTTTAAGCCGACCAGTGCAACCTTTAATAGGCGTAGTGGGCTGCGGCGGAACAGGGCGTCGGTGAATTTGTGCAGCAGCTGGTACTTGGTCTGGGTATAGGGGTACCAGTTAGCTTCCAGCTTGTAGCTGTTCGGGTCGGTGAGTACGTGCTTAGAACGAGTAAAGGCCATCAAACCCTCTACGCCACGGGCGCGCCCGCTGCCGGTTTGCTTGCGCCCACCAAAGGATAGCCAGGGATTGCCCTCCACCATATTGACGTTGTTGATCGATACCCCGCCGACCTCTAATTGTTGCATTACGCGCTCTCCTTGCTGCATGTCGGCAGTAAATATACTGGCTTGCAGACCAAATTCAGAGTCGTTGGCCAGGGCTATCGCTTCTTCTTCTGTGCGAAATTTAATCACTGGGAGTACGGGGCCAAAGGTTTCCTCTTTGATGACAAGCATATCGCTGGAGGCCTCAGTAATAATGGTGGGGCTGTGTAGTAGCTGTTCTTCGTCGATGACTTCACCGCCAATCAATATCTCTGCGCCCTTGGCTTTAGCGTCGGCAATATGTTGTTTGACGATGTTGTACTGAAAATCTACGGTCAGGCGCCCGAGGTCGACGTCGCCTTTTTTATCGCTGGTTTTTTGCACTAGCTTGGCGGTTTCGGCTTTCAGCTCAGCCAGTACTTCGGGGTAGATACTTTCTTGTACATACAAGCGCTCTACCGCAGAACAAGATTGGCCGTTGTGGGTGAATGCCCCCCATACCGCGGCTGCCGCTGCGCGCTTAATGCTAGCGCTGTCGAAGATAATCATAGGGTCTTTGCCGCCTAGTTCTAGGTCGACGGGAATCAAATAGTCGGCGGCCTGACGAGAGATGGCTTTGCCGGTGCGGGTGGAGCCGGTGAAGAAAATCTTTTCCGGCTGCTGGTTTATTAAAGCTGCTCCTAGCTCACCGCTGCCATAAACCACGGCTACCGAGCTGCAGATCAGGGGCGATGCAGAAAGGATTTCCTCGTAGATGCCTTGCATCGGTGTGATCTCAGAGGGCTTGTAGACCACTGTGTTGCCACAGGCAAAAGCGGTGAATATCTGTGTGATGCCAATGTGGAAGGGGTAGTTCCAGGGGGCGATGATTAGCACCGGCCCCAGAGGCTCGTGGATGATTTTGGATTTTTTGCCCATCAAAGTCATAGGAGTGGGCACTTTTTCATCGGCTAAAAACTGGGCTGAGTGATCTTCTAGCCACTTTAGCCAGTCTAGGGCACCTATTATTTCAATATTGGCGTCGGTGCGAGTCTTGCCGCATTCACGCATCAGGCTGTCGACGACCATTTCACGTTGTAGCAGCAGGGTGTCGCGAACCTCAGATAGAGCGGTCAAGCGCTGAGTAAGATTGCTTTGCTTGAGCTGACTAAAAGACTCTCGCATCTGCTGAAATGCCGCTGTGGCTATTTGTTGCTGATTACTGTTTTCTAAGTTGAGTGCTGCGCTGTTCATGGTTTAAGCCTGTGTGATTTTTTTCTTTATGGGCTTAGTGTAATACTAAAAATGATTAAGTGTCACCTTGTGGTTTTGGCTTAGATAAATTAATCACGACATATCGTAAAACTTCTTGTCGCTTGGCCCAGCGCAGGAACCAGGCGGTGCCGGAATATTTACCCCAGGATAGCTTTTTATCCCGGTGTTGCTGTTGGTAGGCCCGCAGCCACTGGCCAAAAGGCAGGAAGACTTGTTCGCTTCTATCGTCGAAGTTTTGCACCTCAAAGCCTAGGGTCTTACACCTGTCTAGGTACTCAGCTTGCTTGAGTAAATTGGCATAGGGGATCTTGCACAGGCGGCACAGGGCTTTTAAGGCTAGATTTTGTCTAAGGCTAATAGCGCTTTCATCTAATAGTAGGTCGCAGAGTACCAGCTGGCCCTGTGGCGCTAGCAGGCTGTAGCTGTCGGCGAGAAACTGTTGGCTATCGGCGAAGTGGTAGGCACAGTCTAGGGCGAGAATTTTTGTGGGCGATGCGGATAGTCTGCTAGAGGCCCATTTCAACGCACTGGTAACTGCTCCTGCGTTACCAGCATAACCGCCGTCCATGGCGGCCATATCCGCACAGCTGGCAGTGAAGAGTTGCTGGGCCTGCTGTGTATAGCCAGCGCTGATGAGGCGTTGCTGGCTTAGTTGGGTTTGTGAGGTTGATATATTCAGGCCATACAGCTGTTCAACCCCGTAGCGCTGTAGCCATAGTAACAGCTGGTCACCACAGCCAAAGCCGATATCTAAGACTACGTCGTTGCTGTTGAGTTGGGCGTATTCGGCAAGTAGCTGAGCCATTGCGGTACAGGCCTCGGCATAGTCCTGTTGAGCTGGAGGTACGTCCGCTCTCCATAAGCCTAGATTGCCCCAGTAGCTAGGCTCAGTGCTATTAAGGTTGAGTTGGGCTTCTGCGAGGTTGTGAAACTCTTTGTTACTCACGTTGCCAAGGCACCTTCACACCCAATTGCTGGGCTACCTGCATGGCTGAGTCTACGGCGGCGTCGAGCAGGGGCAGGCGCTCTGCCATATAGGAGCCACAAAGCCAAACCTTAGCTGGGTTCTGGCTTTGTAGTTGGCGCAGTTGCTGTACTGCGTCGCGGCTGTCTAGGGTCACCGTGGGTCGAGTAAAGTCGAACTGTGCGATCAGCTTGTCCCTATGCGGATAGTCTGCACAGCCCTGTGGATTCCAAGTTTGAAATACCGACTCGTGGCCCTTGAAGTGTGGCATGGCGGTACTTAGATCTACACTAGTGCAGGGGCGCTGTTGTTGCCTGTCGATTAAGTAGCTAACCGGGGATAGGGGCAGCTGGTGCTGGGGCAGAATATTGTCATCCGTATGCACTGCCATGCTGGAGTGCTCGTAGGGCACTCGCTGTAGTAATTTTTGCTGCACGGGATAGTCGTCAAACAGTACGGCGGCTTGTTGGGCTTGAGTGGCGACAACAATGTGCTGGAAGCTGTGCTCAGTACCGTCTTCCAGTTGCAGTGTTACCGCGTCCTCGCGGTCTTGAATACGAGTGATTTTGGCTTGGGCAACCACTGCACAGCCGTCCAGCAAGCGCGGTACTACATCTTCCACGCCCTTAGCGGCGCGCACCACCCCTTGTTGCATAACGCCACAGGTCAGGTAGCCCAGAATTAAGTCGGCGGGATAGCTCAAAATACTGCGGTAGTCGCAGGTACAGATAGTGGCCAGAGTAGGCAGTAATAGGCCGTGTATAAAGCCGGGATGGTAGTTGTTCTGGTCTAGGTAGCCCTGCAGGGTGATTTGGCTGAGGTCTTGTTGGCTTAGGTGCAGCTTGGCTTGTTTAAAGAAACGTCGACTGCCTAGGCCGATTTTCCAAGCGTTCAGGCTAACGAGGCTGCGACCCTTGGGCAGGGCAATAGAATAATCATGGAAGGCGAGCTTGTTGTACTGAAAAAACAGTTGGTGCTTTTCATCAGCAAAGGCGGCGGAGTGGTTGGTGCTTTCAATCTCAATGCCTAGTTCATTATATAGAGCGAGTAAATTGGGGTAGTAACCCTCGCAGAAGATGCGCAGGGGAATGTCGATGCGTGTATGTTTGCCGTTGCTGGTGTAGTCAACGGTATAAATACCCATGCCGGGCTTGGTTTGTTGTTCAAATACAGTGACGTCAAAGTTGTCTTTTAACAGCCATGCAGCGGCTAGGCCGCCGATGCCACTGCCAACCACGGCGAGCTTGGGTTTATTCTTCACAGCAGGAGTGTATCCGTTTCAATAAGCGTGAATTACACCACCTGTATAGGGTGCGGGGGAAGGCTTGTGGCGTGTTGATAAGGACAAAATGCCACTTTAAACGACTTATTCGTGATTTTTCCTTGAACTTACAGGCTATTTGCTTAGGATGCCCAGCTTAAATTAATTTGTATAGGATTCTCAAATGAGCTCAGATAACAGCAAGTTGGCGTATAGCCTTGGTTTTAACATTGGCATGCAGTTGCGCGGCGACTTTCCAGGTTTGACGCCAGAAGACGTTGCCCGTGGTATCCAGCACGCTTATGCGGGTACTGACCCTGAGCTAGAAATTCCTGAAATGCAGGCTGCCATTCAAGCTGCACAAATGCAGGCGCAACAAGCGCAGCAGGCAGAAGCGGCTGTTGCCGGCGAAGCGAATATCGCTGCCAGCGCAGAGTTTCTAGCAGAGACCGGCGCACGCGAAGGCGTGACGACGACTGAGTCTGGCTTGCAGTACGAAGTGCTACAGGCGGGTACTGAACGCAAGAAGCCTACTGCTACTGATACGGTAACGGTTCACTACCACGGCACACTGCCGAGTGGCGACGTATTCGATAGCTCTGTACAGCGCGGCGAGCCAGCTACATTTGGCCTAAACCAAGTCATCAGTGGCTGGACAGAAGGCGTACAGCTAATGGACATCGGGTCTAAATTCCGCTTCTTTATTCCTGCTGAATTGGCCTATGGTGCTAACGGTGCGGGTGGAGATATCGGCCCAAATCAGGCCTTAGTATTTGAAGTAGAGTTACTAGAAGTCGCTTAAACAGCCTTGTACTAATGAAGATACCTAAACGTATAAAGCCCCTAGTTGAAGACGGCATCATAGATGAAGTTATTCGCCCCTTAATGAGTGGCAAAGAAGCTGAAGTCTATGTGGTGCGTTGTGGCGACGAGATTCGCTGCGCCAAGGTCTATAAAGAGGCGGATAAACGCAGCTTTACACAAGCGGTGCAGTATCAAGAAGGCCGCAAGGTGCGCAACAGCCGCCGCGCTCGCGCGATGGAAAAAGGCTCTAAATTTGGCCGCAAGCAGCAAGAAGACGCGTGGCATAATGCCGAAGTCGACGCCTTGTATCGCTTGGCTGATGCGGGTGTGCGTGTGCCGACACCCTTCGGTTGCTTTGAGGGCGTACTGTTGATGGAGTTAATCATTAATGACGATGGGCTAGTTGCCCCTCGTTTGAATGACGTCTCCATGGACGCAGAGCAAGCTCGCGAAGACTTTGCCGTTGTGGTGAAAGACATTGTACGCATGCTGTGCGCGGGTTTAGTGCATGGAGATCTATCTGAATTTAACGTATTAGTGGATTCCTATGGCCCGGTGATTATCGATTTACCCCAGGCCGTTGATGCCGCCGCTAACAACCACGCCCAGTGGATGTTAGAGCGCGATGTGAATAATATGCGTGATTACTACGCGCAATATGCTCCCGAGCTGGCCTCGACAAAATACGCTAAAGAAATTTGGACTCTGTTCGAAGCCGGTGACTTAAAGCCTGATACTGCGCTGACAGGTATGGCTGAAGAAGATACGCATACAGCGAATGTCGACTCGGTCATGCACGAAATCAAAGCCGCTTTTGAAGAAGAGCAGCGCCGCCAAGAGTATTTGGCAGCGGAGTAGGCGTGCATTGTGTGGCTGTTGAAAAGGCCGGTCATAAGACTGGCTTTTTTTATTTGTTCGGTGAGACGGCGGGCGTCTCCATCAAGTAAATACAACCCTTTGTAACACTTACACCTCCTAGTGTTTACAGTCCCATTATTCTGCTTGGAAAGTGTATTTTGTGTGGCAAATATCTACACTGAAATTATCTTAGGTAGTTGCTAGGTTTACATAACCCCCATATTTGATGGGAAAAATAATCGTTTGCTTTACATTAAGATTGCATTAAGGGTTTTTTTGCGACTAAATTTCATGAAATGAAATGAATAGCCATTTTATTCAATTCTTCAATCACGCTTCTCAATACATTCCTCCCTGAAAGCTACACAGAGAGTAACAATACTCTCAATATAATAATTGATATGGAACGCCCTTTCGCAGCTCACAGCGATCCAATAATAAAAAGAACTCCTTTGGGAA
>Ga0105356_10005154_pt1 | contig 12464 bp, 9 predicted proteins | sample GOMGulsemesocosm_3_FD_83502 | JGI IMG/M metagenome (GOLD analysis project Ga0105356, IMG submission 83502) | Methane-oxidizing microbial communities from mesocosms in the Gulf of Mexico - GOM9D Gulf of Mexico | ecosystem: Environmental > Aquatic > Marine > Cold seeps | place: Gulf of Mexico...
ATGCCACCACGACAGTTGTCTCAAGTCATTAATAGGCACTTCGAAAAAAACTTCTTTGAATTCATCAATAGCTATCGAATAGAAGAGTCCAAAATATTGCTAGCCAAAGAAGAGAATGCCAAGGTCACCATGTTAGAAATAATGGCTCAGGCTGGTTTTAACAGCAAAGCGACTTTTAATACCTTCTTTAAAAAATCTGCCGGCATGACACCAACGCAATACAGAAAAGAGCAGTTAGAACAACAATACTAAATACTGTAAATAGGTGAAGTCGAGATGAAAACGGTATTATTTAATAGCCACGATATAGTACTTTTAGTGACTGCTTACATTTGTTTTCTCTTTGCCGCAATGATGTTATTAAGTCGTCATAAAACCGATTCAACTCATTTTTTCTTAGCCATTTTTTTACTCTCCCAGGCAGCTATTTCCGTCTATGTATTGGCCTTATACGGTGAAGCATTCCATCACTGGTCCCTTGAAAATATACCGGTAATCTTTGCAAGTTTTGAGTTAATCCTTTGGCTAGAAGGGCCGTTGTTATTACTCTATGTTCGCTCGGCTATATTCCAACAACTTCACTTTAAAAAGCATGATTTGCTGTTTTTACTGCCCTTATTTATCTATATGCTTGTGCTAGTAGTTGTTAACATTCAATTTGAAGCCGAACAGGGGTCCGACTTTTTGCTTTTTTTGAGATCAAACTACAGTCAATACTATGAACATCTACGTAATATTGGCCGGGCAGGTTTTGGTTTCTGGGCCTTTTTCACCATACGTTACTACCAAAACAACCTTTCAACAGCTTACTCTAATCCTGAGTCAGTCAATTATGCTTGGCTTAGAATCTTAGTCATTGGTTTTATTATTTTAAGATTGTGGTCTGAAAGTTACTTGCTTATTTATACCTTTGTTACGGCAATTTTTGACGCGTCAGCGGTTACTTTAATCGATTTCAATTTAATGGGTATTTTAGAGAATTATGGGCAATTATTACTCATCTCTACTTTATTATTCTTTGCTTTATCCGATCCTCGTAATATTTTACGGGTAAGTAAAGAAACACTCGATAGCATTACGAGAGCAGACTTAACTAAAGCAGATAAACCTAATACTTATTCACCTGAACAGATTACACGTGTCTGTAAGCACATGAAAAAACAACGACCCTATTTAAACAACCAGCTAAAAATTGATGATTTAGCCCAGCAAGTATCTCTATCACCTAAACTACTTTCTAATTTAATCAATAAAGAGTTTAACGTTAACTTTTTTGAATACGTTAATAGCTATCGTTTAAAGGAGATATGCTCCCACCTTAAAAATCCTGAAATGGATGAGCATTCGATAATTGACCTTGCCTTTCTTGCAGGCTACAACAGTAAAAGCAGCTTTAATCGATTGTTTAAATTAGACACAGGAAAAACGCCTTCACAATTTCGAAAAGAAAGATGATTTATCCATTTTAGGTACACATTATTCAAAATTAATAAAAAACATTAACTATATGAACCCACTGTAAATTTTCCTACGTCCCATAATTAGTTACAGCACTTTATTAACACTTAAATAAATCAAACCTTATTAGCGACTTAACTAGTGCATTAATTTATTAATACCAAGTACATTAATTAATTGACCACTTAGCGAGAATTAAAAGGCTTAGAGGCAAGGCATTGATTGAAGAAAATGGTTATTCCCTTATCGAAATCAATAACGACGCATGTAAGCCTTTTAAACTCGCCCTTTGGGAGTTTATTAGCGAACCAATAACGGCTCAAAATTAAATAAATATAGAGTAACTATGTTTAAGTAATTTTGCTTGTTCTAAGCTCGCTAATATAACTCTAAGCTGATCAATTCATTAGTGTAATTGGTATAACATAAAGTTGAACGTACAACTATTGTATTTTTCTCAAGTTGAGACGATTTGTTCAAAGTAACTTTTTATTATTAATTTTGTTGCTGAAAGTCTTTGAATTAACCTCAAAAGACAAAGACTAATTTATTAACATGGCTTTTTAGACCCCCCTTCAGTTGACCATGCTGCTGATGAGTCAATACTTAAAGGCAATAAAAAATAATAACAATCAAATTTAAAATATTTACAGGTAAGTATAATGATGCTGCATTTACGCTCTAGTTTTACTCTTTTTCAAACAGGCGCCAAAACAATAAATAAAACTTTTTTTTTAGGTAGCTTATTAATATTAAGCGCATGTGGCGGATCATCGTCAACAGAGCCAGAGGTCACTGATACCAATAAAACACCCGATATTATTACCCCAGAACTACCCGTTGCAACGGCCTTATTAATAGAAGCAGAAGATTATGTGCGCTTTTTAGATACCACGGAAGGTAACGAAGGTAATGCTTTTCGTAATGACAATGTAGATATTGAAGAAATGATCAATGGTAGTGGTTTTATCATCAGCTATACCGAGGTTGGTGAATGGTTAGAATACGATATCACCCTCACGTCAGGAGATTATATCCTAACAACTACTGTTGCTTCAGAGCTCGGTGGAGGCAATTATTCCATATTTATTGATGATAAATTAATTGCTACTGATAGTGTCGATGAAACTGGCGGCTGGCAAGTTTTTGAAAACCACGATATTGCCTTATTTAATGCCACAGAAGGCGCTCATACTTTACGCCTAGCCATCAATTCTGGACCATTCAATGTAGATACCATCAACTTTAAAGTAGATGATGGCAGCTTTATTCCTCCAGTAGTTATACCTGAAGAAGAGCCTTTAAAACTGCCTGATGTTGAAGTGGTTATAGATGCTAAGCCGATCAGCCCAGAAGTAGCCGTTAGTGACATGGGCATAGGCATCAACTTAGGTAATACCTTAGACGCGCCATCAGAAGACTCTTGGGCACCGGCGGCAGAAGAGAAATTCATAATTGATTTTAAAGAAGCAGGTTTCAAACATGTCAGAATTCCCGTTACTTGGCATGGCCGTACAGCGTCCTCTGCTCCATATGACATAGATTCTGCAGAAATGGACAGAGTCGAAACCATCGTTGATTGGGCTTTAAACCAAGACCTTTATGTCATTTTAAATCTGCATCATGAAAGTTGGCTCAAAGATAACTATACAAGCCAAAAAAATCGTAATCGATTAGACGCTATGTGGCTACAAATCGTCGAACGTTTCAAACATAAACCAGCTAAGTTGCTATTTGAAATATTAAATGAGCCAACAGGCTTAACCATTGATAATGTGGATGAAATAAACGTTCGAGTACTTGATGTCATTCGCCGTACAAATCCAACGCGTTTAGTGGTATTTTCAGGAAATGGCTTTACCCCTATTGATTCCTTATTAGCAACGGCAATACCTGATACAGATGATGACTATTTAATTGGTAACTTCCATGCATATGATCCCTGGCCATTTGCAGGTCAATGTCTAAGAAACTGGGGCACAGCAACAGATATAGCTGAGTTAGGTGATATTTATCAAAAAGCTCACAACTGGTCTGTTGAACACGATATCCCGGTGACCGTTAATGAATTTGGTGTTGCACACTTTGACTTTACTGCACCTGAAAATGTCTGTGATGAAGCTGATCGTTTAAAATATATAGAAGCTCATGTGAATTTCGCCACAGAGCATGGCATTGCTGCAACCTTCTGGGATGATGCAGGCTCATTTAGTACTTACGACCGAACAAATCATAGCTGGGGTCCGGAAAAAGATGTGCTTGTAGCCCCGAACCTGCCTTAAAAATCCACCAACATTTAACAGCGATAATATGTCCCTCTGCACCTTGTGTAGGCGGACATTTTGATTCAAAAGTATGCTACTTCGCTGCTAGCAATAGTTCAATTATAGGTATTACCGATAGTTGAACGTTCAAATGTAGCTTATGGTAAATGATTGGGCGAAGCGCTTAATCAAATATTTTATGCTCTCTGCATAATTAATAACCTTGTAACTCTCCATGTTGATAAGTAACAATAATAACCACAAAGCAACTGCGCCTGCCGTTAAAAAACCTCTCCAATTCCAATTGTTTATTCCACTACTCTGTCTGCTTATTTGCTCTTTTATCACCTTTGCTAGCCAAGTAACTATTGCTCCACAAATGGTAAAATCAGCAAGCAACATTTTTGCGGTAGCTAAGTCTGCGGTGGCTAAGCATGGTCAATTATCGATTAAAAACGGTCAATTGGTCAATCAACGGAAACAAGAAATTTCCTTAGCTGGGCCAAGTTTATATTGGAGCAATAATGGTTGGGCAGGAGAAGATTTTTATCAAAAAGATGTTATCAATAATATCAGCCAACAGTGGCAGGCTTCCATTGTGAGGGCAGCTATGGGCGCAGACTTTAAAGGCAGTTATTTAACTCACACCAAAGATAATTTAAAAAGAGTTGAAATAGTTATTGAAGCAGCCGTTGAAAACGGACTGTATATCATCGTAGATTGGCATTCTCATCATGCTGAAAATCATACAAAAAAAGCCATAGTGTTCTTCCAATACATTGCTAGGAAGTATGGTCACTTGCCTAATATTATCTATGAAATTTATAACGAACCATTACAAGATACTGACTGGCATAGTGTCATTAACCCTATTCACTCAAGGTGATTTCAGCGATCAGAGCGATTGATAGTGACAATATTATTCTCGTCGGCAGCCAATCATGGTCACAAGATGTTGATATTAGCGCTAAGGCTCCAATAACAGGTTTTAGTAACTTAGCTTATACGCTGCACTTTTATGCCGGTACTCACAAAGATGAACTGCGTGCTAAAGCTCAAATGGCACTTGATGCAGGCCTGGCATTATTTGTTTCTGAGTGGGGCACAGTTGCGGCTGATGGTAACGGTGACGTTGATTATCAAGAAACAGAAAAATGGCTGACATTTATGAGGAAAAACCAACTATCACATTGCATTTGGTCACTTTCAAAAAAAGAGGAAGGTGCTTCAATATTTAAACCAAGCGCATCAATATCTGGCCCATGGTCAGATAAAGACTTCACAGAAAACGGTCTGTATTTAAAAACAATCATTCAAAACTGGAATTAACAACTAGGATTACAAACTTATGAATCTAAAAAACTCTATCACAGTATTTCTTGCTATCACACTTTGCACAGCTTCCTTATACAGCACTGCGACTTTTGCTGAACAAGGTAAATTCTATGCTAAGAAGCAGTATTCAGGACAAGAAATACCAAGCTTTAGCCAAAATAAAGATAGGCTACCTAAACCTATTTTCGATGCTAAACCCGAATATATTGATTTTTATTATCGTGCTTGGCAAATTGGTTTTCAACACTTTAAAAAACCGCAAGCCACTAGTCCTTTTGTGTCAAACTTTATCGATGAAGCCTTTAATGACAATATATTTTTATGGGACATGAGTTTTTCAACTATGTGGGGAAACTACGCTCATCACATTTTTCCAAGCATTGATGGCTTAGATAATTTTTATCGTACTCAAATGAGCGATGGTGAAATAGTGAGGGAAGTCGGCGAAAAAGATGGTCATTTAGGGGTTGTTGGTTGGTCTGAGCCTGGCACAGAAGGCAACCTAAATCACCCTATCCTGCCTTGGGCTGAGTTAGAGTCTTATAGAATCACCAACAACAAAAAACGACTCGCCAATGTTTATTTACCCTTACAAAAATATCGTGAAAGTTTTGACAAAATTTATCACCCTGCTTCTGGTTTATACCTAACCGATAAAGCCGCTATGGATGATTCACCGCGCAATGAACAAATGCTTGCTGGTATCGATGTCGCCGCTGAGATGGTTATTTTTGATCTTTGGTTGGCTGAAATGGCGACAGAACTAGGTAAAAATGCTGATGCCCAAAAGTATATTGCTCGAGCTGATGACTATGCAAAGTTTATCAATGAAAAACTTTGGGACGACAAAACGGGTTTTTATTATGATTGGGGCAAAGATAACAAACGTATGACTATGCGCACCATAGCCGCATTTTGGACCATGTTAGGTAAGATCCCTAATCAAGAGCAATTAGCCAAGCTAATTGAACATCTTAACGATCCTAAGTCTTTTAATACCAAACATAGAGTACCCACTCACCCGGCAGATGAAATTGGGTTTAACGGTGACTATTGGGCGGGAGCTATATGGGTTCCAACAAATACCATGGTAATTCAGGGTCTTGAAGTAAATAATGAGTTTACCCTAGCGCGTGAGATAGCGATGAATCACCTTGATAATACCACAGAGGTTTTTCTAGATACCAATACTGCGTGGGAGAACTACACGCCGTTAGAAATCAAACAGGGTCGTAAAGCTAAGCCTGACTTTATCGGTTGGTCGGGACTCGCACCGATTAATTATTTAATTAAACATGCCATTGGACTTCGTATCAATGCACCAAAAAATGAAATAACTTGGCGCATCAACGAACTTGGCCGTCATGGCATTGAAGGTTTACGCTTAAATGGTCAAGGAGAAACAATGAACTCGGTTGATTTAATTGCCCAAAAGCGAGAAAAGCTCAGTGATAATATTAATATTAAGGTGCAATGCAGACAAGATTTTACTTTGACTGTGATTAGCCACTTTCCAAAGAAAAGTTATCAAATAGATTGTCAAAAACAATCAAATATAGTGATACAAAACAACAATAAAGGATAAATAATCTATTGAATTTCATTAACTAATCAAAATAGACTACAATCAATTAACCAGTGAATGTAAGCGCTCCCACTCAGAGTGTATTGGGGGGAACTAAGAGCAATAGAGGTAAAGTTATGCAAAAACATAGACTGAGTTTTGCTGAAGTTAACATTATCAGTGATGACATTGTTGAAGTAATTATCGATGAAGGTGTCGAAGTATCTATAGAGATGGTTGAAGAATATGATAACTTTCTGGCCTGTATATTCAACGGTGACTATGGTGTATTAATCAATAAAATTAATAACTACTCCTATAGTGCTGAAGCACAATTTATTATGGGATCTGCTGAAGACATAGTTGCTATTGCCGCTGTAAATTATAACGAACAAGGTAAGCAATCCAGCAAAGCGATTGCCGGTATACGTATTGTTGATCAGTTAAATGTAAAAGCATTCTCCGGTTTAGAGTTAGGTTGGCAACAAGCAATGACCTGGTTACAAAACGAGATCGACATCACTAAAGTTACCTCAATATAATAAAGGCGCCTAAGCAATATATTGATGAGATAAGCTAAAAACCTTATGTAATTAGCTTATGGATCAAGCGAGAGCCATAAGTTTTCCTTGCTTTGAAGCTGTTTGGTTTTTTCACTTAACAATGGATTGTTAAGTTTAAAAATAGTGCGATTCTCAACATTAAGTTGCGCCATAAGTATTGGCGGAGCCTTTAGTCGATAAAATAATTGATCAAACTTACCATTATTGATAGCACGCATTAAGCCAACCTGTAGCCGATTAGCCAGTGCTGAATTTTTTTTGTGAACAAAAAAATATAAAGGTGCTGTATAAACTAACAGCAAGTGCCTTTCTAGGGTCAAGGTAGGGTATTGAGCCAACTCTACAGATACCTCTGTTATTGCCCTTGGAAAATAATCAAAGCGTCGCCTTAATAACATAGCGTGTAACGATCTTGCCAGTGCATCAACAGTAGGAACATTATTAGCACGCAAAATTTCTGTATCTGGCCAATTAAGACCTTGCCCAGCAAGTAAAGTATTTAACTCTGACAGTGAACTAATGTCAGAAAACCTACTTTGATCCCCATCACGTATTAAAAAAACCCTAGAACCCATCAAGCCCTTTAGTAAGGGAACATATACCGCTTGTAATACTTGTTCTCGTTTGTTTGAGGTCATAGCCCACAGAACATCAATATTCTGCTCAGAACTAAGCATATTGATGCTACGTTGCTGAACCATCTTAATATTCACGGGAACCAGTTGATAAGGACCAAAATTATCTAGAGTTTCCTCTAAAGCCAACTTCAATAGACTGCCATAATATTTTTCATTATCATCAAACAGTGTACTTTGGTTATAACGAACAATTAGTGACTTAGATGTATGCTTAACTGCTTGCTTGACCTCTTGATTACCTTCTTGATTTACCTTTTTAGTGATTGTTTCTGCCGTAAGAGTATAAGAAGCCAATAACAGCAGAAAATTGACAATAAAAATAGCTAAGTAAGGCATAGGAAAGTAATCTTCTCTTTTATAAATACCTTATGGGTATCATGAAGTTATTCTTTTTCTGTTATCAAAGTAGCGACGATAGCAGGATGATCTGACGGATAAGCATTTATTTTTTTTGCCTTGCCGGTAAGACCCTTAACAAAAAGACAATCAATACCAGCGTTTTTAAGTAAGGTCATCTTAGCATTTGACTGCACTAATACGACCTCGCGACTATCACAATGAGTATTAAAGTCACCCAATAATATTTTCGGGTATGGCTTCATTGCATTTAGCTGAGCAGCGGTTTCTTCAGCATTGGCAGATCGAGTAGCACGACTTTCATGATCCCAGTGAACATTAACTAAAAGATAACGGCTATTGAGTTTATCTATCACCGCATATTCCCCCGTTCGGGTAACATTAGGGCCATCGGTTAAATCAAAACGTCCCGACTCGATAAAGCGGTTCCCCTGACAATGATTAATAAATATTTGAAATTTATGCCTCCAACATTGTCCCAGTGATTTTTTTAAGGTGATAGCACGCTGATAATCTGTCGGTAGCTTGTTGTTAAGTTCATTATGCTTAAGCTGCCAGTCTTCAACGCCTTCCTGAATCCCTAACACATCAACATTATGACCATTAATTAACTGTGCGTAATCATCACTATGCTTTGGCATAGTTTTCCAGCCATAGATGTTTAACGACATCACTGTGATTGTCTTATCTGCAACTTTAGTAATGCCGATAGCAGACAAATCCACTGAAAACAGCACGGTAAATAAAAGACAAGTGATTGATAGCAACGCCTTTGCTTTTGGTATTTTTTTTGGCTTAATTTGAAGCTGAATCATATTTTTAAACATAAAGCTAATTCTTAAGTTAATCATTAAGATCATGAGATAATAGCCACTGATAAAGATCATCACCTGAGTAAACGCGTGTCCAAGCATCATGACCTTTATCTTCATGTACGGTAAAACGTACATTATTATGACCAAGCTTTTCGAGCTTATTTAATCCTGCATAAAAATACTGAATATTAACCGCACTATCTCTACCGCCGGCAAATTGCCAAACAGGTAACTTATGCTTTGCTATTGGCGCCATCAAGCTAGGATGTCCCCAGCCGACTACTGGAGCAATAGCTGCAAATCGCTCTGGGTGTTTACTTGCCATATACCAGGTGCCAAAGCCACCATAACTTAACCCCGACAAATAGGTTTTATCAGCGTTGACTCGATACTTGTTTTGTACGCTATCCAACATAGCAATCAAATCAGTCTCAAGCAGTTCCCAACCTTGAGATAATAAAGGGGCAACGTCACTCATATCTGTTAATGAAGCTATTCTTTGAATATCTGTATTAGTTTGAAAAGCTGCACTTCGTTTAGGCACTCCATCCGTCAACCTTTTGGGAATATTACTTTTTGAACGATTATCAATATAGCTAATGCCCTTTTTATCAAAGCCAAACATATGCAGTTGCGGTGAAATAATAATAAAAGGTAAATCTTTTTTCTGTATCCAAGCCTCATGTAAAGGTCCTTGCATCAAAACAAAGTCTAATTCATCTTGGCCATTGCCGCGCTCACCATTACCGTGTAAAAACAGCATCACCGGCCATTTTTTATCTACCTCTGAGTGATAACCTTTAGGTAAATAAACAAAATACTCTCGTTTACTTTGACCAATACTACTTTGGTAAGCTTCCCGTAATAATTGCTCTTGAGATTGTTGAACAGTAGAGGTGTTATTGTCTGTTTGCTTAACATTACTCGTACAGCCGATTAGAAAACTTGTCATCATTAAACAAAGCATTAGTTTTTTCATATTGTTCCAAAATCTCCGTAATTTCATTCAATATATATGGGGGGTTAACCTAGTCTAGCCTTTTGTATCAGGGATTAGCCAAACATTGTTTTCAATATCTACTTTACCCCGCATTTGCTCAACTACTACTAGGTCAATCACTTTAATAGCTCTTTGCGCCATCATGGTAAAAGTATCTTCACCTAATTGATCAGGAGTATGATCTGGAAAGTTTCTGCGCGTACGGTGAATCCAATAACTTTCTGATAAATTATCTTGTTCAAAAGCTTGTGCTACACCGTCTTTACCAATCATAAAGCCTAATAGTCCACCCCAAGTCGCGGTCGGGTTATCTGAATCCCAGCCAGTCAAGGTGCCTATTTGAATGGTGCGAACAATGTCACCTTCACCGTAGAACAAACTTACTAAACTGGCAGCAAAGTTAATACCTGCTTCAAAAGGGTCATTATAAACATAGCCGTCTGAGCTATTGACTTGATAACGCTGATACACGGCATCACGGGTCTTTTCCCAATCATCTTTATTTGAGTTTTGCTGATAAGCATTATGGATAAAATCATACATTTTTGCTGGTGTAGATTGCTCTGGTAAAATGAGCCTTGCCTGCTCAGCTAACCATAAAGTTTGCTGCTGCATAGTAAGTGAGGTATCTACTTTCGATGCTAAAGAGTGCATGGTGATATAAAACTGAGAAATCCACTGAGCATCACCTTTTGCAGATACCCTAATAGGCAAATGTGCCATTTTTAATGCAACATCAGATCTTACTGGTGCCAACAAACCAAATATTTCTGTAGTCAGTTGGGCATCAATCATCATGTATTTGCTATTATTTATCGGCTCACTCGTTTGTGGCGGCAACATGCCCTGCGCCATGAGTATTCTAGCTTGTTCATTAGCTTCCCATAAAAAGTTCTCTTTAACCGCTTTCGAATCAGGAAATTTTTTGAAAAGCGGCGCATCCTCTTCCGAGTAAGTATGCGTTAACCAACCGTCCCTAATTTGCTCTGCAGTCAACAGACTTGTTTGATGAACTTCATGTAAATACTGGTACATATATTCAATGTCAGTATCATCATCCGCGCCCCAAGGCTGACCTTTTTCGACAAAGAAAAAATCAATAGTATCGCTGTGAGGAACCCCTTCTCCCCAGATGGCAGGTAAATCCTTACTGCCCCAGTCTTCATCGGTATAAAATGGCATGGTGGCTTTAGTGCCCACCTTATCCATTTCAGTCACTAAACCAGTCCAGTTAGCAATACTTTGCCCTAGCCAAAAGCCATGTAACTTATCTTGGTAGCCAGCTCTTGAAACAGTAATAAACCCACTTATCTCATTTTTAAGGTGTTTTTTGTCTTTAGTGGCATCACTAACAACTTCAGTGGTAACATTTCCTGTGCACGCAGGTAATGAAACGACCATAACAGAATATAAAAAGAGCTTGGCTAGTTTCATTGAGTATCTCCAGTGGGTTTACATTGGCATTAGTTTTTACGGGTAAGCAATTAGCTGTTAAACGGTAGCTTTGCGCTATTGTGAATAAACACTCTGGCTAAGCGAAAATACACTTAGCCAGACGTTATATTTATTGTTGGTAGGTAAAACGTTTCTTCAATTTGATTTGATCAAGTGAAGTACCAAGTAATACTTCAAACTCACCAGCTTCGGCTAACCAATCATTGCTGCTGATATCCCAAAAAGATAAATCACGTTTAGTAAGTGTAATACTGACTTGCTTGCTTTCTCCTGGTGCTAAAAAGACTTTAGCAAAACCTTTCAGCTCTTTTTCTGGTCTATCAACACTTGACTCAACATCATGTAGATATAATTGCACTACTTCAGCGCCAGCGACTTTACCGGTATTCTTAACCATTGCTGTAACAGTAATATTGTCGTCCGCAGTGATGTTTGATGCCGATAAAGCTATATCAGTTAAAGCAAAGTTGGTATATGAAAGACCATGACCAAAGGCAAAAGTAGGCTTGATATTTTGTTGTTCAAACCAACGATAACCTATAAATACGCCTTCTGTGTATAAACTTTCAATAGCATTATAGTCATTTAAAGCAATCGGCGCTGTATCTTCTAAATGTGCTGGCAGAGTAATTGGCATTTTACCACTTGGGTTAACATCACCCGTTAATATATCAGCAAAAGCATGACCTGCTTCCATACCGCCATACCAACCCCAAACGATGGCATTAGCTTGCTCTGCCCAAGGCATTTCAACTGCCGAGCCAGCAACGAGGAATACTACGGTTTTCTCATTAGCAGCAATCAAGTTACTAATAATCTCATCTTGTGAATTAGGTAGTTTCATATCAGGTCGATCAATTGATTCTCTATCATCACCATGGCTCAAACCGCCGAAATAGATAACGGCATCGGCTTGTTTAGCTGCAGCAATATACTCCGCTTCACTACTAAACAATTCTCCCGGTGCATTCCAGCCTAATGTGAAGTATTCACTGCCATCATATTGAATTTCAAA
>Ga0105356_10005156_pt1 | contig 12458 bp, 7 predicted proteins | sample GOMGulsemesocosm_3_FD_83502 | JGI IMG/M metagenome (GOLD analysis project Ga0105356, IMG submission 83502) | Methane-oxidizing microbial communities from mesocosms in the Gulf of Mexico - GOM9D Gulf of Mexico | ecosystem: Environmental > Aquatic > Marine > Cold seeps | place: Gulf of Mexico...
TAAGCTCTTAGAAAAAGAACACCCTCGATGTGCTGAGGCAATAAACTTGCATTTATTCTCAGGCTTAAACACCAAACAACTTGCCGACCTATTCAACGTATCACAGCGAACTATGCAAAATGATTTAAACTTTGCTAACGCTTGGTATCAAAAGAACCTTGTAGCCTAACTATGTCAGAACTTTATCAATTATTTAGTGAGTTTAACCCTTTGCCTTTAGAAAAGCAGAAGAAAAAAATTGAACTTCTCGCGACGAAAAATCAACAACTTGCCGATGAGCTAGCAAACTTATTAACTTATCGTAACACTAAGATTTCAGCCCTGATTGAGCCTTTGTACCAAACCTTAGCAGAGCATGAAGACGGCCAAACTCGCATTGGCCGAGTTATTAACAACAAATATAAAATAACAACACTCCTCGGACAAGGTGGTATGAGTGATGTTTATCAAGCCAAACGTATTGACGGGCTGATTGAGCACACTGTTGCGATAAAATATTTTGCCTTGGCTGATTCAAACAACACCGCACTTAACATGATAAAAAAAGAGGCACAAATACTCGCTGATTTAGACCACCATCACATTGCGAATTTTATAGACATTAGCCATGATGATCATCAAGAGCCTAACATTATGATGGAATACATTGGCGGTATTACTTTATATGAATTCCTTAATACTTCGCCAAGTGAGGAAGCTAAAGAACAGGTTAACACTAGCTTAAAATCAGCCATAGAACATGCAAAAAGCAAAGGCATTGAACATGGTGATTTAAGTAAAAACAATGTATTAGTCGATACCAATGGCAATGCCAACATTGTAGATTTTGATATTGCTAGTTACACCAGCCCAAAAGTTAAAAATACACTACTTTTATGCGATTAATTAATGGCTATTTAACTTCAAGAAATGTTAAACGCACACTGATTTATTTTTATAACGTTAACAAAGGCTTTATCTGGTTTGTGCTTATGCTGTTTGTTATAAGAAGTACGCTACTTAATTGGAACTATATCCCTAGTGCATCAATGAACCCCAATCTAGTTGAAGGGGATTTAGTTTTAGTTAACAAAATTGCTTTTGATATTAAATTGCCATTTATTGGAGTAAATTTAATCGCTATTAATCATCCTGCCCGTGGCGATATCGTTGCCTTTGAACGCAAGGATAGACTTTACGTTAAACGAGTAATGGCAGTACCTGGCGATACAGTAGAAATAATTAACAATGCTTTTTATATTAATGGCACTGAGTTACCTTTAAAAGCAACATCACTAGCCATTATTAATAACAATGCACTGCCCTATTCGAGCCAATATTCATTCAGTGCTTACCAAGAAAGCACTGTCATCGCACCAGCCAAAAGAAAAAAAAACTATGATGTTATTTTTGCTAATAGGTTACCTGCTCATATTAAAGATAATCTAGTTAATAACAGCGCCGAATTCACTATACCTATTGGTAAGTATTTTATGATTGGAGATAACCGTTATCTAAGCCATGATTCTCGTTATTTTGGTCTAATTGAGCGAAACCAAATTGTTGGCTGTATTAACACGGTTATATTCAACTACCAGCAGTTATGGAAAAAAATAACACAGCAAAAAACGATGGATAAGCTTAGGGTTTTTCAAGAGATTACTTAATAGCTCTATACCCGTAAAATAACAGTAAGTTAAATGACAAAATTAACGATTTAAGGAAATGACATGCGAGTATAGTTTATAGAGGCTTTTTATATGGGAATACCTTTGGCTATTGCTATCAAATTTCAACATGCTTGGCTAGACGACGAAATCCCCCCAAAAACACCTTACCCTACAGGTTCATTGATATGGATTATGGCTGTTCTATCATTAATATTAAGTGCTTTATTCGCCACTATTTTTGTCTGATTGAAATATTCCAATATTAGCTTTGGCTTGGTTATTTCCCACACTTTTCCTTTCTTTACTTATCTATTTCCGGGGCTGTGCTTACTTGGTCTCATTTATCATATCTATGACAATAATGAACATTACTCGAAATAAGAATGGTGATCAGATGACCACCATTTATTCAAGTAATGAACAAGATTACTAAGTATTAATAGTCAGTAAACACTTCTGGTTCAACTGCTTCTTGAATTTCTTCACACTTCTCTTGATATCTGTCCTGATCTATATAGCCAAGTGTGCAAAGTTCACCAAAAATATTTACAGCTTCATTTGCTATTGATTTTTTCTCTTCTGATGATGACAGTCCACTACTTAAAGCCACAATACAATTGTTTGCATAGATGAATGCACTGTCATTATTGGTAAGACTATCAGGGTCACTGTCCGTGTACATTCTCAGTTTCATGTCATAAGCAGGAGCCACTCCGTTACTATGCTTGAGCATCTTCATTTCAAACTCTTGGATATTCCGATACTTCGCTATGTTTAACACCACATGACCACTATTTAAAACGTATAAACTTGCTCTGCTCGCAGAGTTTCGTGCAACAAATAAATGATAGGTTTTTTTACGATTTATAAGTTCTGGATTGTAATTACCTTTACCTTCTATATGCTCAACTATCTGAAATTGATCATCGTGGTGATTAGCTAAAATAATATGTAAATCAATTAATGAAGTAATTGATTCTTCTTTAGTCAGGTGGCTGAAAGAATGTGCGTATAAGTAAAACAAATACTCTAATATTGAACTGCATTGCTGGTATTTTTCTTCCATAAATAACTCAGCCATCAATGCTTCACATAAGGTTGTAAATTTATTGAGCTGTGAACCACAATATTCCGACGTTGTTTGTTTTAAAGCATCTAGGTATTGCTGAGCATATTCAAAAGCTAACTCAAATTGTTCTGTGTTTAGATACGACCAATATATACCCCTCAAAATAATGAGTCTCTTCTCTGGGTTAGATGTCAATGCGTCAACAGGTAAGCTATTTAGATACTTCATAGCCGACAAGTATTCGGTAATGGCCTGGTTATATTCCCCTTTGGCTTTATAACAACTGGCCAAGGTATTCAATGCTCTGTATTTGTCCCATTTACTAAATCTGATATTGCTAGGGGCAATATTTATAATGCTCAGGGCTAACGTTGCATTTGATATGGCGGCATCGTATTCTTCAAATTGAACACTGTAATAAGCATTCAATAAATACAAATCAACAATCTCAGTTATTAACTCTACGCTGTGGTTAAGATCATTTTTAACAATAAAATCAATCGCCTCATTGGTACATGTCAATGCTAACTTTTTTTTGTCACTATCCATAAAGTAAATATTGGCTAAATTTTGACAACAGCGAATGTATCTAGGAAAAACGAGAGAATTATCAAGATTTCGACATATATGTTTATGGCACTCTAAAGTGATATTAAGGGCTTTATTAATTTCATCCTTAGTTAATAATGATTCACTAAGATAAGTTGAATAATCATAGAATTCTTGTATGTGAACATCGATCACGTTAAGTTCTGATATACTTTTAAGTTCCTCTTCGACTTTTTGGTAGTGTGACTCGTTTGAATAATCTTTTTTAGCTAAGATTAAATCCATATCTGTTGCAATCATGTTTAAAGGGTTGAAAACATCAAGATAAAAAATACCGTCATCGCTGATTAACTCAGCTGTATCACCAGAGTCTATTTTCCTTTGTATTTCCTTGATCTCTTCCATATAAACATCTTTGTTATTTGGTGGCACAAATTCATCAATAACTTTTCTGAGGTGTTGCTCTTTTTCTTCCATAACTTTTCTGAGATGTTGCTTTTTTTCTATCTGTCCAAAATATTGGTAAGCATTGGCGAGCTGAACCTGAGTTCGAGCTAAACTGATACTCCAGTCATCTTTCATTGTGACACTTGATGAACGTTTAATTTCTTTATTGATAACATCTGTCGCTTTTGTAAGTAACTCGATTGATTTCGTATTGGATTGATGTAAGTAATGAGTAGAAGAAGTTTTAAGGTGAACTATGTATGTGTATGCCCATCTATCTTCATTAGAGCAGTAAGCAAAATGTGAAATAGACTGTTTTATGTTCAATAGCCGACCATCTACGTGATTTTGTTCAATCAAAGTTTGTGGCTTTAAATGACTAAAAAATTCAATACATGAATCAATCAAACATTCGCTAAATGAACCAATAATATTTTTAATGTGAACATTACATCTTTTACTTTCCGCCTTTAACCAATTTTCGATATGAATAAACAAAAAACTATTCCATAAAGAGTGGCTCATTTGATATTCCAGCTCTGAATATAACACTTGCATTCTTGATATGATGTTATAAATATCGTCAAGTACTTCATAGTGACTTGGGTTAAGGCTAGTTTTCTCAAGACTAAAAACAGACTCAATTGAACCTAAACCAGGGTATTTATTTTCATCAGCTTTAATTAAAGAGGATATGCAATTTTTAACTAGAGCTTCGTCAAATGTTTCTCCTAGAAAATTTGCAATAAGTAGCGTGTTCTTACAAGCTTCAGCGTAACCTGAACCGACATGCCGTTGAATCAATTGGAACCTCTCTTCCAATACAGCTAATGCAGAGAGATTAAAACTGACAGAAATATTACCCTTCTTGAAATCAATACCCCTGAATGACTCTTTATAGGTCATTGCCAGGATGTTAAAAATTCCTTTAATGCAGTCCTCAATTTCATTTTCGTCTATTATTATTTTTGGAGTCGAGCCTATGTATTGGATTAAAGGCTGTACTGAACTGTTAGTAAACTTATCTTGGTTGTAGAACAAGGGGTCACAAAGCATGTTGAGCGATTCAACTAAGTGCATGGTATTGATGTCTTTGTTATTACCGATATGCTCAATCAATGCAGTAGCAAGTGTTTCACGTTGAAGAAGTGTTGAAGCGATGTTTTTTTCTATAAGATTTTGAACATCTGGTAAATTAAAGCCCTCTAAAGGTATCATCACTGAATTTACTTGCCATTTATATGACTGAAGCCTAGAAACAACTTCGCGTCTCTTTGAAATTCCGTCCAGGTTTTCGGTATTATTGTCGATAAACTGGTCAAATATAATTGTCAATTTATTTTGTATTGTAAGTGTCGTGTCTAACTTTAAGGCATTAATAAGTAGTGAAAAATATATATTACCCTCAACAGCGGCTTTTTCAATATCTTCTTGTATCCTAGTAGCCAAATCGCTTTTTCGAGTACTGATAACGAATCGAACTGGCAGTAATGTTGATTTTAAAGATGCTCCTCGGTAATTGAGCTGACATAAATGGCTAAGAAGGTATTGAGCGGTGAATTCATCTAGCCAATGTAAATCATCAATAAATACTGTAAGTGCTACTTCAGCACCGCTAAGCTCAAGGGCAATCTCAGCAAGTTTATTTATAGCTTTGTCTATGTTTTCAAATTGCTGTTTAATTGGTGTTTGCGCTGCCTCTCCTGCACCTGCGTTATTTAAGTTATTTAATTCTTCGCTTTTATTATCCCGATTGACATATTGATTCACCGAAATACCTATATCAACAGCCTCAGACGGTAGAGAAAAATAACTGCAAATAGTTCCGAGAAGTCCCTTACCTGTCAAACGTTTTTTCATTTCATTTTTGAATTTTTGTGACTTAGACTTATTAATTTCTTTATCTAATTTCTTTGCTTGCTCTTCAATAGATTGCCTTAATGCTGCTAAACCACTTGCGCGATTTGAATGAACATTAGGGTTAAATATACTTAAAAATAAATGTGGTACGACTCTGTCTGGGTTATTTAACTTTACCGCAGAAAATGTTTTCAGAGTATGTTGTTGGATTAGTGATGTTTTTCCCATACCTGCATCACCAATAACGATATCTGCAAAATGAAGGGGGATATTATTGCTATTAGTATTTTGGGATATATTGCTATTAAAGTTATCACTTCGAGTTTTCAATAAGTCGATTTCAGAATTTCTTCCGACAAATAGCTTACTAGATATAGCTTGCTTAGGCCTATTATTGTCAGGTGTTTCTAGTAACTGGTATCTTTGAGCGAAATTATGTAAATCATTTAGTGAGGCTAAAGTAGATGAGTCGGCTGCATCACGTTTTTGGATTTCCGAGCCGAGTTGATATTTTTTATCTGTATAAACAAGACAAATACTCATACCTCTTGACATAACTCTATTAGTATTGATTGACAGTTCTTTGTGTGCTTTTTCATAAGCCATCAATAGTGATATTATGCCTACACTAGCTTTATTCAATTTTTCAGGTTGATATATTAATATTAATTTAGGAGAATTTATCGCCAGTACACGAAGCAACTCCATAATGATCCTCATTGCTTTAGCTTCATCCTGAACTGGTGATTGAATGTCAGAAATTAATGGCTCAAGTTCATTCTGAGCTTGAGCTGAAATATAAAATTTTTCTGACTTTTTACTATTAACATTAAGCTTTTCATCGGCTTCATTAGCTAAATAATCAATAGACTCATCCGTTGGATTTAAAATACCATGCGTGCTGTCAGCTAGGTGGCCAATACTGTTTTTTACTGTATTGGCTGCCTCTATCATTTCCTCTATGACTAAATCACCGGGGATTAAACTACTCAGCCCCCCAGAAAATTTCTTAAGACTAAATGTTACTATACCTTTAATAAGGGTGCTTACAACATTCTTACGAAGTAACTTTTGTATATCACGATCAAGATTACTGAGAAGGTGTTCAATTAGATTAATACGTTCCGCATCTGGTTCATCGATGATAAGTATATTTGAACCATCATCGATATTTCCAGGCTGATGGAATGCTGTCTCTGCTGCTTTTTTAATCTGACCCTTAGCTGCTTCTAAGTTGTTAAAGGACTCTAGATGCTCTTGACTAATCTCAATTAATAGCGAGGAACTCGATTTGTCGGCGGCTTCTTTAAAATCGTCTGCGATGGCATTTATTATTGATTTTTTTTGAGACATTATTTCCATTCCTTTGTTTTGTTTAAACGAAAATTCTTTTTATTAAAATAACTTAGCTCTTTGAATATGTTAATCGTTAGTATTATTTACAATTAGACTACTGTATTAGAACTGAACGACGAAATGAGCTAATGATCTTTATATAATTCACCAAACTATTATGATGTAGAACAAATTTTCATTCTTATCAGCACTAATCCCTTCGGAGAACAAGCGTACCTTTTCGTAAAAATACTCTCGACCAATGCCTTTACTTTGTACGGCAAGTTTATTTTCAAGTGCTATCTGGAACTGTTCAAACGATAGTTTTTTATTGAGCAAGGCTTCCAAAGAATTGAGCGCATAAGCTTGAATATAAAAATCTACTTTATCTGCAAATGGCCAGTCTAGTTCAGAGTCATCTGGCTCTGGGTATAAATCAAAATCACGAAGTTCAATTTTACGCAGTTGCGCCATAAAGTGAACATTCTGAAAATTAATTGTATTTTTGGAGGTTGACATGTTTTTTCACTTACCCAAAGGAGTTTAAATCCGAAAAATCATTGGTCTTTCATATAAGCAGAGACTGCCAAATAACCAATGAAATTAGTCAATAACATCCAACCCGCCATAAGAGACTCAAGTTCTTTAACTATGCGAAATCGAGGAGTGTAATTACCACTATACTCTCCAATATTAGCCCTTGATATACTCTTAAAATCAGCAGCTAAACTCTGGCCAATACCGTTATAAAAACTAACAAGGCCTTCGCTCGCATCTGCCCCTAAAACCCAAGGATGAAAATGTATTAACAACAAATGAATAAATAATACTATGCCAATAAATGGTGCCGCGACCAATAACCTAGCACCGATATGATTAGGCTTAGTACCTTCCTTGAAAGAAAAGAGCAAAAAGGCCAAGGTAATGAAACCCAAAGGAGTAAAAAGGCCGTAGTAGTAAAATGTTTTTAGATACATCCAAAAGTGAGTGATAATGACACTCATAAAGTGACCATCTAACAACCTTGATTCAACCGTTATTAATGGTAAAAAAATAAAGTTAACTAATATGACGGTAACTAAAATTAATATTTTTCCTAATGAATCACTCATGCCTTTATCACATCCTTAATAATCAAACAGAAGAGCTATTTCATCACCAAGCAATGATTCTTTATCTAATAAGGTTTCAGCAACTAACGTTAGCTGCTGACAATGCTCTGTCAGTAATTTCTCTACATCCTGTTCTGCATTTTCTAACCATTGTTTTACCGCCTGTTGAGCATTAGCTAATAAGTCACTTTCTTGAAATTTAGTGAGCATGGCGATGTTGATTGGCCCAACGGTTGGCTCAATGCCTCCTTCATAAATAGCATGCATGGCAAGTTGCGTGGCTTTCTCTATGTCGTTAGACGCTCCGGTGCTGACTTCATCACTATCTTGGGTACAAAGTTTTTCTGCTACTCTTCCCGCCAATAATACTTGTAATTGATTCATTACCCGTCGTTTGGAGTAGCTTTCATACTTTTCAGCTGCTCGGGTAGCAACAAAACCCAATGACTGATTTCTTGGCTCTATGGTGACAAAATCAATACGTTGTTTAGGAAATAGTATCTTGTTAACTAATAAGTGAGCTGCTTCGTGATAAGCGGTGCGACGCTTCTCATCTTCACCTAGTAATATATGTTCAGACGGTGCCCCGTAAACAATACGGATCATGGTTTGTTTAATATGCTCAGTGGTTAATTGTTGGTTCGCGCCTACGGCTTGATAAATAGACTCACGCTGCACTTGATCTATTTCAGCTGATGACATGCCTTGTGCAGACGAAACTAATTGGTGTAACTCTGCCTCTTGCCAATTCAATTTATGTTTGCTGGCAAAACGCTTAAAAAAGATCAGTCGGGCATTTTTATTGGGTAAGTCACAATAAATAGTTTCATCAAAACGACCTGGACGAGTAATAGCGCTATCAAGCAACTGCGGGTGATTGGTGGCTGCCATTACAAATACTGGCGCTTCACTAGAGATAAAGCCATCCATCTCAGTTAATAACGCATTAACCGTTAGGTTTTTATCGCGAGAGCTACTATCGGTGTTATTGGTTCTTTGCGTTGCAATAGCATCAATTTCATCAATAAATACGATTGAGGGGGCATATTTTCGTGCCGTAGCAAATAATTGTTTAATATTTTCTGTAGTGCCACCAGAATGAGGCGTTGAAAGCTCGGATGCGGTAACGCTAAAGAATGGCAAATCACACTCCCCTGCAACAGCCTTTGCTAATAAGGTTTTCCCTGTTCCGGGAGGACCAGAAAATAAAAATCCCGTTGGTACTTTTACACCAAAGTTTAGTAGCTTTTCAGGTGACTTTAACCAGCCTATAACCTCAACGAGGCGGTTTTTTGCTCTTTCAAGACCGATAACATCATCAAGAGAATTATCAGGCAAGCTATGATTGAATAGACTGGTTTCTTGTAAATCTGTTGATTGTATAACCTGTCGTCTAGATAATTTGCTAAATGACACATCAAGTATCTTATTGTTTTTCACTACCTGACATTGGTATTGCAACTGTTCATTACGAGCAGTCATTGTTAATAACGTTTTTTCCATAGTCAGATAATAGTTAATACGTTTAATCATGGCGGGAAACGACAGGGAAAAAGTAGCCAAATCTAGTTCAAAATGCTCTCGTACATTATGATTTAGTATTTGTTCTTCAAGGCAGTCTGCTTGTGTAGCAACAACGCGGTAGCTAAATATTGGTAAACGGTTGTTAATGTTCTGAACGTGCTCAGTTACTTCATTTAAAGACAACACTCCATTAGTAACCGATTCTATATCGACTAAAAAGGCATCAGGTCGATGTTGTTCCAGCATCGACCTGATATCTTCAAAACTATCAACAACGGTAGTTGAGAGTGAAAATTCAGACTGTGTTAGTTGGGATTGAAGTCTAGGGTCATTGTCGAATAACACTAATTTTTTTACATCAATACCTGGCATATTTTCAGTTACACTGACAGCACAAGAAATTGGCAACATATCATCATCAATTAGACTACTTGCTTTAACTAAAATGTCAGCTTTGAGCTTGACCAAGCAATTAGTTAATTGTCTTGCCGTTATTTCAGGAGCCAAAGATTGCAATAAAAATGAGGCAAAGTTTTCTGGCCATTTAAACTCAAGCATCTCTTGGTAGTCAGTTACTTTGCAGAGCTCTTTTTCGGCTAAATAAACAAAGTGGTTTATCTGTAAAGGATTAAATGCGACTGAGTAACCTTTGGCTAGCCTATTGATGAACTCAACAGAGAGCTTGGTTTTAGTTGCCGGATTTTCTGCATGTCGTAATACATCAAAAATATTCAGTTGATGTTTTTGATGATTGTTTGTGAGTACTTCCTGACCGAGGTTTGTAGTAAAAATAACAATACACTGCTCAAAGCTGATAAATTCTTGACTGGTTTGATCTTGAGCTATGCCTTTATCCAAAATACTAAGTAGTGATTGTGTAACATTGGCGTGGGCTTTTTCTATTTCATCAAACAGTAAAACCTGCCTTGGTTGTGCTCTTACAGCACTTGTTAAAACGCCAAGGTTAGCCTCATTGTATTGTAAACCGCTACCAAACAATTTCATCGCATCTTGTTTGTCTGCATACTGCTCCATATTGAAGGTTGTAAAAGCATAACCTGATTGTTCGTATTGATTTAGCAAATCACAAAAAATAGAGGACAGATAGGTTTTACCTACGCCTGATGGCCCTGCGAAGGTAAATATCAGCCTTGGCCCTTCACTTAAACCAATGTTTGAAGTGAGATATCCTTTAGTTAAACTTTCAATGGCCTCTCGCTGGCCGATAACCTGTTTGTTTAAATCTCGTTTGAGCTGTTGTTCAACTTTGACAGCTTGGCCAATACGATTGCCACATTGATTTAACAGATTAAGTTTCGCAATACTGTGATGTTGGAGTTGCAATAATGCTTCAATAAATAATGAGGTATTAAACTCGTTATCCGTAAAAGCAGAATCGCAGCAAGATTTTACGTTTTCACTAAGCACGAGGTTAGCTGCAAAGCTTTTCGTTATTTGATACCAGTTTTTAGTCGTTTCATTGTTTACCGAAAAACTTCGGGTTACAGCCTTATGTTTTAAGTTTTTCCGTGCATGGTATACATCATCAGGCATAAACACTTGACTGGATTGGCACTGAAATTGGCTTGCCAATGTTGCCAAAAAGCTTGGCGTTCCAATAAGTGCAGATAGCACTAGAATACAGTCAATTTCAGGTAGTTCTGTTACCTTAATATTTTGTACTTCTATTGATGGATGCGTAGCTAAGTAGGTTGAACATGCTAAAACCGACAATTCTTCAAAAAATTGCTGAGTAGATGATTTTAGCCTTATATACTGCTCTTTTAACTCAAATGGTTGTTGTTTACCAGCATCACCATCTTCTATCGCGCTATTTACTAATAACTTATCCTTATACCAATAACTTTCTGCTACCTCAATTTGTGTTTCAATAAAGTCTTCATCAAGTTCCAACTCGAATACTTGCGAATAATGCTGATAAAAATCAGTATTATCGTCTAAACTTTGCCTTTCTGGTACGTTTTGCAAATACTTGCGACAGTGTGTGACTAAATATTCTATATCTACAGGGCTAGTACCATTTCCTTCAACATCTAAAATTGAACTATAACCACCCAATTCTTCAATAATATTTAACGCAATAAATTCATCGATAAATTCAATGTCCTTGGCAGCAATAAAACAAAGCGATTCAGTTTGTTTTATCAGTTCACACCTGAGTACTTTATTTTCAAGTGCTGTACCTCGAATAGCTAACTTGATATAGAGTAATATCAGAGGTAAAACAACATCTTCTTTCTTTATAATATCTTCATCAAGTGGCATGTCAGAACATTGCACCGAGCGATATTCAAAAAAGGTGTTAAGTAATTTATCTAGATTCATCATTATTGTCTATTAAAGGAGAGAAAAGTTACTACTGTTCTTTAATTCAAAACTGTTATTTTTTGGCATGGCCTAGCCATAAGCTGACTGCAACTAGCAGTACAATAATAGACATATATAAAAGCTCAATAATATTAGTTGGTTTGATTTCAACAAGGTAAGCGAACATTTTGATTACTAAAATCATGACAATTACTTTGCCGAGTTTAGCTTTTAATTCGTCAATACTGCTAATTTGAAAGGCCTTTGACTGGTGCTTATTAGACTCTTCGATTGAGCTGATGAATAGTTCATACAAGCCAAAAGCAAAGATAAATAGAATAGAAGAAAGTAGAAAAGTATCAAGGATCTCGATCACAATAAGCACTAAGGTATCTCTAGATACTTCAGGGCTATGCGTTATAAGGTAAGCATACATTCCTTGTAATAGGTGAAAGACCTCGACACAACCTAACAAAATTAAAGTTGCTGCTGTGATCACACAACAAATAACGCCAAAAATTAGCAATAATCTACTACTCCAAAGAATAGACTCAAAACGTTTTTCCATTTAACATCCTTATTAAA
>Ga0105356_10005158_pt1 | contig 12456 bp, 11 predicted proteins | sample GOMGulsemesocosm_3_FD_83502 | JGI IMG/M metagenome (GOLD analysis project Ga0105356, IMG submission 83502) | Methane-oxidizing microbial communities from mesocosms in the Gulf of Mexico - GOM9D Gulf of Mexico | ecosystem: Environmental > Aquatic > Marine > Cold seeps | place: Gulf of Mexico...
AAGTTTACTTGTTCAGGTGTCATATAGCCTTCATCATAGTGAAAGGTATTGTCTAATGAAAAAGACAACTCCCTTTGTTTGAAATCTTCGCTAGGGTGTACATAGCTTTCTTCTAGAGTAGGATACGGAATAGGTTTTTGTGTTAACATCCATCCAATTTCTTCATCTCCTTCATAAAATTCTTTCCAATCTTCTTCAGATAATAGTTGTATTGCGTTAGGAAATAAACGAGCATCTTCAATGCTTAAAAGACGTCTAATACCATCAATTAAATAGGTTTTATTCTCCTCAATTTTAGCAAAGTCTTTGTTTTCATTGTGTTTGTTTAAAAAACGAATTTGTTCTCTCAAAGTATCATGAAAAGACCACATTCCTTTTGAAGGACCATCCCATCCATGCTTTTCCAAATAAGGAAATAATTGATTTTCTTTCCGAACAAAACGTTTTTCAATGCTTGTCAGTTGATTGAAAATGTTGAAGTATTTTTGAAAGTCTTCCGCAGGATCAGACTCAAAAAGTTCAAATAAAATATCTTGTATCAAAGAACTTTCTTCATAGTAAACTTTTATAGGGTGTCCTTGTGGTAATTTTTCAACAGTGGGTAAAAATGAATTCATGAGTATTGTTTATAATATTAATAGTATGAATAAAAGAAACAGCATTAAAAAAATTAGTATTGCTGATTTCCAAAAGACATGGGCGTTTTTTAACTCCATAAAATAAAAAGCAACACCAATAAATTTAAGTATTGATAGTGCTAATATTAGAATTGTTGTGATATTCGTAGGAGCAATAGATACGAATACTGAAATAAGTGTAAGGAAAAGCAATCCAATCCAAACTTTATATAAATGTGAAGTAGTCATATCAAAAGAGTAAATAAATTATCGGAAAAAGTAGTAACCATATCAAGTCGCACATATGCCAAAAAGTAGCTACTGCTTCAAAGTCTTCTAATTGTGTGGAATTTTTTCTTTTTTTAACACTTAAAAAAACTGAAAGCAATAATACGAGCCCTACGACTACATGGATAACATGAAATAGGGTAAGCATCCAGTAAAAAGAGAAGAAAGTAGAATATCCTATAGTGTACCCTGCTTTAATTTTGATATAGTATTCAATGCTTTTTAATAGTAAAAATAAAAAACCACCTAACATTGTTAGTTTTAAATACAAGGATGTTTTTTGTGTTTTATTCTCTTTAAAAAAGAGCACAGATTGCGCCATAAAAAAACCACTGCTAATTAAGAAAATAGTATTTATCACACCAAAAGTTGTATTTAATAATAATTTGGAACTGTGAAAGGCTTCGGGCTCTTCTTTACTATAATAAATCATTGCAATTAGCGCTATTCCGAAAGTAAATAATTCTAGAAAAATTACAATCCACATTAAAAGTCCCCCAGGAGGATAGTAAATATTTTTTGTATTTGTGTGTGTGGTTTCCATTTTAACTTTGATGTTTAATTTTCTCATAGAGTTGTACCAAAGATGTAAGTAGTTCTACAGGAGTAGTTAAAATTTGGTAATGATTTTGTCCAAACATCTGTGGTAGATAATATTTTGCTTGGGCTTCAATGGCCAATGCATAAGAATTAATTTGACGCTCATTCAGTTCTCTAAGGGCTTGTTTTACGTCATTTACACCATATTTCCCTTCGTATTTGTCATAGTCGTTTGGTTTTCCGTCCGAAATTAAAATAACCCATTTATTCTTGGTATTTCGTTTGTCTAGCATGGCTCCAGAATGTCTAAGAGCAGCACCAATTCGAGTGTATCCGCTAGGCTCTACAGCTCCAATTTTATATTTTGCTCGATTCCAATCTTCGTCAAAATCTTTGATAGTGATGTAACTAGAATGATTCCGTGTTTTTGAGTAAAAACAATCAATTGAAAAATCGATATCGAATTCTGCTAAGATTTCACCAAAAAGTATAGAAACCTGTTTTTCAACATCAATAACTCGATTCCCTGCAGCATAGGCATCACTAGATAAACTGATATCGAGCAATAGCAAAATGGAAATGTCTTTTTCTTTTTTTCGCTTTGAAAGGTAAATTTTTTCAGACGGTGTATGTTTGGAATGTACATCAACATATAAATCTGTTAAGGCATCTAAATCAAACTCTTCGCCTTGTGTCTGTCTTCGTTGTTGCTGGTATTTGTTATTAACAGTAGTTAGCATTTTACGTAAACCCATTAAAGTTGTTTTGTTTTCCCTGAGGGTTTTGTCGTAATAAGGGACATCTGTTTTTAGCAATGTTTTAGGATATACTTTGCAAAAATCTTCTTTATATGTTTTTTTAGCGTAATTCCACTCATCGTATAAAATATGGTAACCGGTGCTGTCCAATTCTGCACTTTCAGAGATTGTGGTGTTTTCGACAAAATCGGCTTGATATACTGAATGTGCGGTGTCATCAACACGTACGGTGTATTTCATATTGATTTCATCCAAAGCATTTTCATGATCTTCCAAGTCATCATCACCATCCAAGTCTTTCCAGTTACCACCGAATTCTTCAGCAGTTTCTACTTTTTCAAATTGATGTTGCAAAACAGCATCATCCAATTGCTTTTGATCTATTTGGACAGAAATTATTTCTTCAACAGCCTTTGATTTTAATATTGTTTTTGGTTTTTCTTGTTCCGCAGTTTTTACTTTATCAGTAAAGTTTTTTAATGGGTTATTTACACCTTCTTCAGGTGTATTTTGCATCCATTTTCCATAGAGAAAAGTAGTGTCAACTTGAGATTCTTTTTTTGTTTTATTTTGATAATACTGAAGGAACTTTTGATGATATTGTTTGGTAATAGGAAACTGTTCAAACAAAGATTTTAAAACAATTCCTGCTGTTTCTTTTGCTTTTTCTTGCGAGGTTTGCAATTCAAATTCTTGATGTTCAGTCCAATTTAAATTTTTGTTTTTTTGAACGGATAAATACAAAATACGAAATAAATAGAAGGAAATATTTTCATCTACAGAAGGGAATTCAGAAAATTTTTCGGGAAGAAAAAAGTTGTCGTTTTTATAGCCTCCTTCTCTTTCTGCTGTGTATATTTCAATGGTCTTTCCAGTAATTGCACGTGAAAATAATGTCAACCTAGGTTTTAAATCATTTAGGTTTACGGTATGAGAAATGCTTGCTTCTTTTTTCAGTCGTTTACGTTTAAAATAAAAAGCAAGTTTGGTAAATAGATATTCATCTGGTTCAAACATAAGGCAGCTAAATCATTAAATTACAGAGGTCTTTTAGTGCTTCTACTACCTCAAGGTCGTCTGTAAGTGGTGCAACTACAGCAACTTCAACAGAAAGCCTTTTAGGCAAGCCATTGTGAATTAATTTGGCTGCATCTACAAGCAAACGGGTAGAAACAGTTTCTGTCAATCCCAACTCTGTAAGGTTTCTAATTTTAGCAGCTATATGGATTAACTTTTTTGCAATCTCTATATCTATACCGGTTTCATTGACTAAAATTTCTGCTTCATCTTTTGCATTCGGATACTTAAAAGAAAGTGCTATAAATCGCTGTCTCGTAGAAGGTTTTAGTTCTTTAAATCCTTTTTGATAACCAGGGTTGAAAGAGGCTACCAACATGAAATTGGAGTGTGCTTTTACCGTTATTCCAAGTTTATCAATAAACAATTCTTTACGATGATCTGTAAGAGAATGTATGGCAACAATAACATCGGGTCTGGCTTCAGCAATTTCATCCAAATAAATAATGGCTCCTTCTTTTACTGCTTTTGTCAACGGCCCATCTATCCAAATAGTTTCTGCACCTTTGATAATATACCTGCCTATTAAATCTGTAGAGGAGGTTTCTTCATGACGAGAAATGGTAATAAGTTCTTGGGAAATTTGATGTGCCATGTATTCTATAAATCTTGTTTTTCCTGTGCCTGTTGGTCCTTTTAATAAGACAGGGATTTTTGTTTCGAAAGCATGTTTAAAAACTTCAACTTCTGTTGTAATAGGTTTGTAAAAAGGAGAAGCTTGCGTTGCTATCAAATTTTCTTTGATTGAAGTATTCATAATGTATAGGTTTAAAAAAAGGTCTAAAAAACAAGAATCGGTCAAAGCAAGTAGGGGTAGAAATTGTGTGCTTTGTAACAAATTATGTATGCAAGATAAATTTGTTAGAGATAGTGTTTGTAGACCTTTTTAGAGGGTTTTAATAAATGCTAATTTTTTAAGTATTTAGATTTCATTAATTATTTATTTCCAAAGCTTCATCAGTAGGTTTTCCATGTTTGTAGAAATCCACTATATAAAGAATAATACCTGTTGTAAATAGTGAGGCGCAAAGAATTAGCACCACAAAATGAATACTGATTTCTTTTTGTACTTTCATAAAATCCATTCCAAATTTTCTTTCTAAGTACACTTGCGCAACTCCAGCTACACCAAAAGCAACGGTCATTCCAATCATTCCAACATTAGAGAACCAAAACGCCATTCTACCTCTAGAACTGTCGTATAATTTTCTACCAGTCATATTAGGTAAACTGTAGCTTATGATGGCCAATACAATCATTCCATAAGCGCCCCAAAAGGCAAGATGACCATGCATTGCGGTTACCAAGGTTCCATGTGTATATAAGTTTGTTTGTGGTAAGGTGTGTGCAAAACCTAAGAGACCAGCTCCAATAAAGGAAACGATAGCCGCTCCTAATGTCCAGTAAAGCGCTAGCTTGTTCGGATGCTTTTTCTCTCCTTTTCTATACATGTTTACAGCAAATAAAGCCATTGCTAAGAAAGCCAAAGGTTCCAACGCAGAGAAAATTCCACCAACAATAATCCAAATTTTGTTTACACCAATATAATAATAGTGATGCCCAGTACCCAATACTCCTGAAAGGAAAGTAAGACCTACAATTACATACAACCATTTTTCAATGACTTCTCTATCAACTCCTGTAAGTTTTATTAATAAGAAAGATAAGATACCTCCCATAATTAATTCCCAAACACCTTCAACCCATAAGTGAACTACCCACCATCTAAAGAAGGAGTCTGTAACTTGACTGTCAAAAGGCAACATTCCTGGTAAGTAGAGCAAGGCTGCAAAAAATAAACCCATTGAAAGTACTAGTGCTGTTGTGGTTCTTCTTTTTCCTTTGAATAAGGTAATCAGAATGATTCCTAAAAATAAAAGAACATTTACAACTACTAAGTAATCTAAAGGTCTAGGTATTTCTAAAAATTTTCTTCCTTCCCAATAATTGAAGTGATAACCGACAATGGCTGCAACTCCAACAATGGCCAAACTAATTAGTTGGATATAGGCCCATTTGACGCTTACCAATTCTCGTTGTGCTTCTTCAGGAATGATATAATAAGCAGCTCCCATGAAACCGGAAAGTAACCAAACAACCAATAAGTTGGTATGTACAGCTCTGGCAGTGTTAAATGGAATAAATTCATGAAGATTGTCAAATCCGATTCGGGCAAAACCCATTACGAATCCATAAACAAGTTGTAATACCAATAGCAGCATTGAAAGGGCAAAAAACCAATAGGCTACCTTTTGTGATTTATATTTCATAATGTGTTTTTTTAGTTGTTAATTTTATCTTTTGCTAGGGGAGATACAATTCTATCGAACCCATTCAAATCAATTTCACCGATCCATTTGAAAAAAGCAACCATATCGGAAGCTTCTTCATCCGTCATTCCATAGGCGACCATTTTTCTTCCGTTTGGTTGCCAAGGAGCTTCAGACATTAAAATACTTTTGATAACAGCATCTCCACTGCCATTGTAGCGTTGATTCATCCTGTCAATAACTTTCGTTAATTCTGGGGCATAGTAACCTCCTTCTCCTAAAAGTGTATGACAGCCCATACAGTTGTTGGATTCCCAAATTTCTTTTCCTCTAACGACAGATTCGGTGAGGTTTTCGTGGTTTGTTTGATCTACTCCTTCAGATAAGGAAAATACGGTCAGTCCAATAAAAATTAGAAATGTAACCAGTGTTCCTACCAAAAAGAAAGCTCTTGCTTGTTTTTTAGATAACATGTTAAAATTGTTTAATTAAGTTAAAAAGGTCTTTATATCTTTTATTGCAAATATACTTATTTAACCCTATACCAGAACATGATAAATATCATGGCAGATATAGGGTGTGAAAAAGGTAGGGTATTAAATTGTTTTGATACTTTTTTTATAAGAATTTATACATTTGTAGCTTCTTTTTTTATAAAAAGTTTTGTTGCCTGTTTTTTATGATAATGTCTTAGTCCATGTTCTTTTTGACGATCCGAACTAAAACTAGCAACACGTTTTAAGTAACCAATTACTCTGGTAGCATGATCTACGTTGGTAGAGTGACAACTTGTACAGCTATAGCCAGTTTTTTTATCAATATGATTGCATTCGTTGCAAACGGTAATTTTAATATTGAAACAGAAATAATTACAACCAGATTTTGCAGTTGCATGAATTAACTTGATGAATCCTTCTTTGTTAGGAGCTTCTTCTAGATTTAAATGCAAGGCAGAACCTCCATCCAGATACTTTATAATTTCATGACCGTGTAGAATTATTTTATCCAACGAATTGGTGTTTTCATCTTCAACAGCATAAAAATAAGAATTGTAACAATCTCGAGGAACAAAAAGGCCATCTTCTCTGTCCCATTTGGCATTTTTTACTCCCAAATTTTCTGCTGGAACAAATTCTGTATTGAAAAGATAACCGTATTTTTCTTTGGCCAATTTATTTTCATCATAAATAGCTTTCAAGTAGCTGTTTACGAATTTTTTATAATGTTCATTGTTGTCAGCAACATAACCTTGACTTTCTGCAGCTTCAACCATTCCATTGATGCCGATGGTTAAAAACTGTTTGTCTAAAGAAATGAACCCAGCGTCGTATACAGGTAACAAGCCTGCTGCTTGGTATTCTTCAATTAGAGTTCGGTAAGCTACTTGGTATTTGTGTATTTTCTGTACTTCTTCAATAATATTTGCTCTTTTTTGAATCAATCGGTTCATGTTTAGCGTAATTACATTGATGGATCCAGTGGCAACTCCTCCTGCTCCTAAGGAGTAGCTAAAAGTATTGTCGCTAATTTCATTTCTAAGACGACAACAAGAGGCTAAACTGTCGGCATTTTCTGATTGATAAATAAAGAAAGAATTTCCTTCGCTCAACTCTTTGGCACACATTTCTGTAAAAGAAGTGTCTACTGGAACTCCGTCCTTAACGAGCATTGCAGCTGTTACTACTGGGAATGTTAAAATTGCTTTGGTTCGTTCTTGATTGAACCATTTCATGAAAAAGTTTTGTAATTTTTTGAGGTTTTCCCATTGAGGTTTTGACATGTCTGGAAAAACAAAATCTTCAAACATACTTGTAAAATAAGCTTCGTCATACAAAGAAATATTCCAAAATACGGATTGGTATCCTCTGGCAGCAGCAGGTTGGTTTACAGCATATACTACATGTTGCAAGTGGTTTGAAATTAAATTTTTATGCGTTTCTAAATAATTATCTCCATAATCTTTAGCTGCAAAATGATCAAAATACATTAAAAATTCAACAGTTGCAAGAGCTCCTGCAAATTGAGAACTGATTGCGAAAACCAAGTTGACAAATTCTCCACAGAAACTTTCTAAATGTTGAGGAGCCAAACTTTCTCCACCTAATTTTGTCAAGCCATCAAATAAAAATGGATACATGCTAATAGATACACAGTAAGGTTTTAGAGAGGTTTCGTCATGCACATAAATTTCATGAGATTCTATTTGACGGATGTATTCGTTTGCAGTATCTTCTCCAAAAAGTGTTGCTATTTTACGTTTAACTAAAGCACGATTGACTTGTATGTTGATGTCTTTATTTAGTTCCGCTTCCATAGTAGCAATGTTTTTGGAAGTCACATTGGCATTGGCGTCTACTTTTGAACCATCTGCAGCATTGGAAGAGTGAATGTAGCGGTCAATAAAATCGATTTTTTTGTTTACTTGTGTGTCTGTCAATCGTATCATATTTGATTAGTTTTTTGAGAATAAATAATTAAGTATCTTTTGTGTTTTTACATGAGTAAATTTTTGATTGGTAGTTTGGCAGTCTAATCCACCTAGATTTTGTATCCATCTACCAGTCTTAATCCAAGTCAGTTCCTTTCCTATTTCTTTGGAAACGGTATCTTGACCTGTATACAAACAGGTTTTGTATTTTTTTAGATTTGCAATTTTTAGAAATGCAATCAGTTCTTTAGAATGCCATTCTCCTCCCATAAAAAGTACACAACTGGCATAGCCTTTGTATTTGTTTAAAATGTTTTCAAAATTTTTCATAGTTAATAAAGTACCGTTTCCTTCTTTCCATAAAAATGGAGAATGGCAGCCTTCACATTGAAGTGAGCAACCGCTAATGGTAAAACTGAGGCTAATTTCACCTGGCACTTCTTGGTGTACAATTTGAAAATTATGATAAAACATGGCTTTGTTGTTGATATAAAAGACTAAAAAGTCTTTTATAAAAATAAACAATATTTAAGTCCTTCTAAATGGAATGAAGAAGAGTTATTAAGAATGTTGTTAACAGAAGACTAAAATATCTTTTATTGTTGGTTTTTCTTTATTTTTAATCTGTGTAAATGTACTAGTCACTTGATAATTGTATTTGTACCTAGCTATAAATGGTTAATTAGTTATTTCGCTATTTATAGCTATTGTAAAATTGAAATAATAAAAATAGGTTTGTAAGGTATGCTTGAAGTATAAAAACTCAGGGATATGTTAACCCTAAAAAAAACTTAATTTATTATGGAACCATTTATTGGAGAGATTATCATGTTTGGTGGGAATTTTCCGCCAAGAGGTTGGGCGTATTGTGATGGACAATTATTATCTATAGCTCAAAATCAAGCACTTTTTGCAATTTTAGGAACTACCTATGGAGGTGATGGTAGAACAACGTTTGCATTGCCTGATTTAAGAGGTAGAGCTCCCATTCACCCAGGTACTGGGCCAGGATTAACTCCTCGTAAATTAGGGCAGAGAAGTGGTACAGAATATAACATATTAAATGTAACTCAATTACCATCACACAATCATTTAGCAGCTGGGAAAATCAAAGCAACTAGCGCAGATGGAACTACAAGCGTGCCAGGTTCTACGAGCTATCCTGCTAATGCTAAGGTTCCAATAAGTAGAACTGAAATTGTTGATGCTAATATTTATGCGGCTGCGGCCAATACCAATATGGCAGCTGATGGTGTTACTGTAACTGTTGGTAATACAGGTGGAAATCAACCGATTAATAATATGCAGCCTTTTTTAGGAGTGCATTATATCATTGCTATGGTAGGAACATTTCCTTCTAGAAATTAATCTTATATAAAAGTATATTATGGAACCATTTATTGGACAAATTATTATGTTCGGAGGTAATTTTGACCCAAGAGCATGGGCTTTTTGTAACGGTCAATTATTGGCAATTTCACAAAATACTGCTTTGTTTTCTCTTCTAGGAACCACTTATGGTGGTGATGGTAGAACAACATTTGCATTGCCTGATTTAAGAGGTAGAGTAGCTATGCATCCTGGAACAGGACCAGGATTGACTCCTAGGAAATTAGGACAAAGAGGAGGTACAGAGATTAATACTCTTAATGTAAGTCAAATACCTTCTCATACACATTCGGCAACTGGGAAAATCAAAGCGTCTAATGCGGATGGAGCAACAAGTACTCCCGACACTTCAAGTTGTCTTGCTAAAGCAAAAGTGCCTATAAGTAGGTCTGAAATTGTTGATGCTAATATTTATTCGGATGCGGCAAATACTCATATGGCAGCAGATGGAGTTGCAGTAACTGTTGGTAATACAGGAGGTGGTCAATGGATTAATAATATACAGCCCTTTTTAGGAGTTAATTATATTATAGCTTTACAAGGAACATTTCCATCTAGGAATTAATTAAAAAAATACAATTATGGAGCCATTTATTGGTCAAATTATCATGTTTGGAGGGAATTTCGCTCCAAGAGGTTGGTCTTTTTGTGAAGGACAATTATTATCTATTGCTCAAAATGATGTGCTGTTTTCTATTTTAGGTACTACTTACGGTGGAGATGGTAGAACAACTTTTGGTTTGCCTGATTTGAGAGGAAGAGTTGCTATGCATCCAGGGACAGGGCCAGGATTGACGCCTCGGAAACTGGGGCAAAGAGGTGGTTCTGAATTTAATATTCTTAATGTAACTCAACTACCTTCTCATGCACATATTGCAACGGGGCAAATTAAAGGAGCTAATATAGAAGGAGCAACAAGTGTTCCTACTGATGGTTATTTGGCTAAAGCTAAAGTTCCTATTAGTAGATCCGAAGTTGTAGATGCTAATATTTATTCAGATACGGCTACGACATATATGGCAACTGATGGAGTTGTAGTTACAGTTGGAAATACAGGTGGAAATGGAAGGATTAATAACATAGAGCCTTTTCTGGCTGTTAATTATATAATAGCGATGCAAGGGACGTACCCTTCTAGAAATTAATAAAAGTTAAAAAAGATCCGTTAAATAACATTTAACGGATCTTTTTTATAAAATCAGGTTATGATAAGAAGAGAGAAAATAGTGTTTACAGGAACAGATGCCATGCCAGAATATTGGAAAGTATATTTTTCGATGTCTGAGATAGGCAAGGAATATGAAATATTGTATGAAGATAATGACAGAGATGGCAAAGGAGATACACTTATCATGTCTAATACAGAATACGAATATTATACCAATCAACGCTTTTTTAACGCTATAAAACCTGGAGATGAAATTTTATCAATAGGTTATGGCATCGGCCTGATTCTTCCAGAAATAAAAAAGAGAGGAGCCAAATTAACGATTCTTGAAAAATACCAACATGTCATTGATCTAGAAAAGAACCTTGATTCAGATATCAATATAGTTATTGGTGATGTGAATGAAATTGATCTAAAGCAAGTTTTTAAAAAGGAAAAATTTGATATTGTTTTTTCTGATACTTCTGAAACAAATAAACAAAAAAATAAATTATCTGAATTAGTAAACAAAAATGGGAAGCTATTATTTTGGACCCATTTATCCGTTAATTAAAGTTCTTTTCCATATTGTTTTAATTGAATAATTCATTAATAAAAAAATAAAAGCAGGTATTTATACCTGCTTTTTGACAAACCTATACCAAAGGATAGGTTAACATATGTATATATTATCTAATTTAGCAGTTCGTCTTAAACAGCAAATAGTTTTTTATAAATTCCCATTCGTTATGAAACAAAAATACTCCCTAGTATTACCGAAAATTCTTCTTTTATTGTTGGTTTTTAATTTTAACAACCAGGCATTTGGTCAAACCAAGTATAGTTTTACTGGTCTTGGTAGTAGTGTTTCAGGTTTTAAGGCATTGTCTACAAGTCCATCCGGAGCTAATTTGGCAATTTCTGACAATACAAGTTTTTTTTCACCGGTTCTATATGAGAGTGGAACAGGAACGTCAGCAGTTACTATTACAATACAAGGAGATGGAGTTAATACAGGAACTTTTACTGTTAATGATATGTCTTGGAGGCCTTTTAATGGAAGTAGAACATTAGATAGTGCAACAAAAATTGTTTTTAAAAATGCTGCAGATGGAGTTATCGCCACTTGGAATTTGGCAGCAGCATTTCAAGCTTCTTTAAGCTTTAATGCTACACATTCTATTAAAGATATTTTTGGAGAATCTAGTGCCGTTATTGGGGTCGCAAAAATGGAAATAACAATTGACATGGCTGGCTCTTCAAAAACCAATTTGATAGAGTTTTTGGATCTTACTATTAGCTCTATTGCTGCGCCTGTTTCAAATATTGCTCCTATAGCTTCCAGTTTTACAGCAACTCCAACTCAATATTCAGTTCATACATTTTCTACAGCAAATTTTAGCTATACGGATGGAGACAGTGATCCAATCGATCATTTGCGGGTAGCGGCAATTCCAGCAAATGGAATATTATATGTGGATGCAAATGGAAATGATTCCTATGACTCAGGAGAACAACTTGCCAATGGAAATACAGTATCAAAAGCAAATTTAGATTCAGGAAATCTACAATATTATAATACGAATGGTACAAGTTCATCTTTCACATTCGATGTTAATGATGGTACAGAATATAGTGCATCGACATATACAACAACATTAACTGTAACAGGAGTTAATGCCCCAACAGTAAGTACAAGTGCAGCAAGTATTGTAACAACAGTTTCAGCAGACATGTCGGGAAACGCTACGTCAGATGGAGGAGAAAGTATAGATTTTAAAGGCTATGTATATGCTGTAACAGGGACTAATAACGATCCAGAAATTGGAGGGACAGGAGTTACTAATAAAACAGACGGAGATGGAACAGGTGCTTTTAGTGAAACTGTTACAGGTTTAAGCTCAAATACACAATATTCATACAAATCTTATGCAACCAATTC
>Ga0105356_10005159_pt1 | contig 12452 bp, 12 predicted proteins | sample GOMGulsemesocosm_3_FD_83502 | JGI IMG/M metagenome (GOLD analysis project Ga0105356, IMG submission 83502) | Methane-oxidizing microbial communities from mesocosms in the Gulf of Mexico - GOM9D Gulf of Mexico | ecosystem: Environmental > Aquatic > Marine > Cold seeps | place: Gulf of Mexico...
AAATACTTTTTAGCTATTTGTAAATAATGATAACTGGCGTTTAGATCAGGAGTACCCTTTTTATAATTTGCCCAAGCTAAGCCAGAATAAGCACTAAACAATACCTCATTAAGTTCTACATTTTTAGACTCTTTAAGTATTTGTTGGCAAATCATTATTGCTTGTTGATATTCACCCGAATTTAAATGACTTATAGATATACTTGCTAACGTATACAAAGTATTAACCGTTAGCCCTGATTTTTTATAGTAAAGATAAGCTTGTTGGAAATAGATTAAGGATTTTTCACTTTGGCGCAAAATTAAATATAGCCGACCTAACTCAGCATTAACATTACCTTTCAACCTATTCTTCACCGTTTTCATTGCTATACTATAGGCTTCATTTAGCAAAGTTATTGAGCGCTCAAAACGATCGCTAAGGTAATAAATAGCGCCAATATTTAACAGCCCTTTTACGATTAACTCTTTATCTTGGTTAGATTTTGCAATGGCTAAGCCACTTTCATAATCTTTAAGCGCTATATCAAAATCACCAAGGCTTTCGGCGGAAAATCCTCGACTATAGAGCAATTTAGCTATGGAAATACTAGGACTAATAAGGCTTTTAGTTAACAATACCCCTTGCTCAGCAACCTCACTAGCTCTTTGGTATTTTGCTTGTAAAATATATATTTCAGCCAGCACACTGTAATAAGATATTTGTTGTGGAACTGATAACTCATTCAAATGTTCTTCAAAGGGGATTAAGCGCTGAAAAGCTAACTCGACATTAGTATCAAGCTGTTTTTCTACATTAATAATCTCATTATTAAAGCTAGATAAGTCGACCACATTACTGGTCACACCACTAGTCATACCACTGGTGATACCGTTAGCAACATTACTTGCAATGGCCACTTTAGCTATCAATAGTAGCGAGAGTAAGGGGATTAACCGGCGTAGTAATTTAGAAAACAACTGAATTTCCAAAAAACCTTTTCCTGCAATAAATTATAGTTGCGCCAGTATAAGGTTATTTGGCTGAAAAAGAAAAATCACTTTACGAGAACGGAGAATAACACTCAATATTTACTGCGCTTGAATGTAAGCGCTTCCTTATGTATGGTAAATGCCATAATAATACGACCTATGGTATTTACTTTGTACAACTTAATAGCAGCAACTATCGATACTCGTACATTGATTCGCAATGTTTTTTTACTCTGTTTAACGAGTTTACTTTTTGCTTGTGGATCAGGCAGTTCAGCGACTCCAACGCCAATAACGCCTCCCATTTCAGCACCGGCGCCAGAGCCTACACCTGAGCCCAGCCCTGACCCCACAGAAACACCGCTGGCACTGCCAACAGCAGTGCAAAATACCCTAGCAGAGCAAGTGCCGGCGTTAATTGCTATTAACCGCATGGGTGTCGGTATCAACCTTGGCAATACTCTTGATGCGCCCAACGAAGGTGAATGGGCGTTGTCAGCACAAGAGTATTACCTGCAAGCCTTTTCTGACGCTGGTTTTAAGCATGTTCGTATTCCTATCACTTGGGATCAACATACCCAAAATTCTGCGCCATATGCTATTGATGAAACCTTTCTAGCTAGAGTTGAGCAAATTGTCACGTGGGCGTTAGACAAAGATCTTTATGTGATCATAAATATCCATCATGATGATTGGATTAAAAGTGAATTTGATAGTCAAAGTGCCCGTAATCGATTCTCTGCTATTTGGATGCAGGTCTCAGAGCGCTTCAAACACTATTCAGGAAAATTAGTTTTTGAAATATTAAATGAGCCCCATGGACTAAGTGTTGAAGAGGTTGATACGCTAAATAGCCGTGCGTTAACTATCATACGAAATCAAACCAGTAACCGATTGGTTATTTTCGCCGGAAACGAGTGGTCAAATATCGACGCTTTATTGTTAGCTAATATTCCCGATATTCAAGATCCGTTCATTATTGGCAACTTTCATAGTTATGATCCTTGGCAATTTGCCGGAATATGTACTCAGTCTTGGGGAAGTGATGACGATAAGCTGCAATTAGAGAAAATTTATCAAAAAGCACAAAACTGGTCTCTAACTCATAACATTCCGGTGATGGTTAATGAATTTGGTGCCGCCAAATATGATTTCAACGCACCTGACAACGTTTGTCAGCAATCTCAACGGGAAGATTATTTACGTACGCATGTTCAATTCGCTAATAGCTACGGCATTGCCGCAACATTTTGGGATGATGGCGGTTCATTTAGTAGTTATGAGCGTGCTGAAAACACGTGGGGGCCAGAGAAAGATATTTTAGTCGCTCCTCAACAATAAAGGCTGAGTTAGATGATGTGAAGTGAGTGAGCTAAAGTGAATGTTCTAGAATGAGTGCTTTAGAATGAGTGTTCTAGAATGAAAACCTAGCTCGTTGTAGCGCCATTAGTTAAAAGTAAAGGGCAGCAAGCTATTTTAGTGAAACGGAAATTATGAATCTTTTTGCCAAACGGCCAGCTCGTTACCGCTAGGTTCGATAAAATGAAATCGCCTGCCACCAGGAAATGAAAATATAGCTTGTGAAATTTCAGCGCCTGCTGCCTGAACATTTACTTGGCTTTGCTCCAAATCATCACTCAGCAACACTAACAAGGCGCTACCACGTTCAACGTTAGACATTAACGATGATTGGTAAAAGCCACCATTAAGACCTTGATCGGTAAAAGCTGTATATTCAGGGCCAAAGCCTTCAAACTGCCAACCAAAAGCTTGCTCAAAAAAGCGCTTGGTGGCTGGAATATCATTCGCCGGAAATTCAACATAATTTAACTTTTCGTGATTAGGCATTTATTACTTCATGTAATATGGACGTTATTATCCATGCAAGCGGATTAATGATGACTTAACGCTTTATCTTTTCTTGCTGCACTACGCACAACAATAGCTAATTTTTCTTGCTCTGACTTATTTAACCAGCCACCGATCTCTGAAGCTAAGCGATAGCAGCCAACGCAAGTATCACTTTCATCTAAACCGCACTGCCCAACGCAAGGACTTAATACTTTATTACCCTGTAACTTCGCACCATCGTTCATAATAAACTAACAACGCCCCATTTTTATAGTGAATATTTCCATAGCGCTATAGTAGCACTTTGGCCATTGAAAAATAGCATTTCAGTATACTTACTAGCCACTTAACTATTTAAATGGAATGACGACATAAAAATGTCATCTTTAGTATTTACACTTTAGCTATCTTAAGTTGTATCTAAAGTTCTGTATTATGCTTAGTTCATTAACCATCAAGGATAAACTCTATGGTGTTGCGGCCTTAACGGTATTTTTTTTCATTCTGATGAGTTTGCTCGCCTACTTTTCAATGCTAGAAATAAAAACCTTAAATGAGGCTTCGGTGTTAGTCCAAAAAAGTCGTGCTGAAATGCTCATGTTACGAAGAAATGAAAAAGATTTTCTGATGCGCAGCCTGATCAAGTATCAAGGTAAATTTGATAAAAATCACGACCAACTAAAAATGACCGTTGCTTCATTAAAAAATAAGCTTTCGGGCATAGATGCCAACCTAAGTACTCAATTCAAAACGCTGAATAATGAGTTTGATGCCTACCTGAATATTTTCCACAATATCGTTGCGATAACGTCTACTATTGGACTAACCCATGAAGAGGGTTTACGAGGAGCGTTACGAGCTTCAGTACATGCCGCCGAACAAGCAATAAAACAAGAAAATAACGACACGTTACTCGCTAGTATGTTAACACTGCGCCGTAATGAAAAAGACTTTATGATGCGACTACTGCATAAATATGTTGATAAACATAACAACAATTTTAATAAATTAATGTCGCAATTATCATCTTCTCAAGTGAACGAAATAAATACACAAAAAATAACGAGTAATATGGCGGCTTACCAACGTGATTTTATAAGATTAGCGCGAGAGCTTGAAATAAAGGGCTTGACCCCTGCTGCTGGCCTACGCGGTAAAATGCGTGCCACGGTTCATAACACTGAGCAGGTATTAGCAAAGGTTGATAGTCAGATCGCTGAAACAATTGCGGCAAAGTCAATCTTCAATAATATTCTATTGGCTACTATAAGCCTTGGTATTATGCTAATTATTTCACTTTCTATGGTGTTCTTAGCACGGAATATTGCATTAAGACTGAAAGTCATCAATTTAAAAATGGCAAATATTAGTCATGAAGATGCTGATTTAACAGCAACCATTGACTTTCACGGTGCCGATGAACTCTCAGATATTGCTCACAGCTATAATCAAACGTTAGTAAAGTTGAAAGAATTAGTGATCAATATTAGTGAAGTGTCGACCTCATTAAACAGTAACTCTCAACGCCTACAAAATACGGTGATCACCAGTACCGAAGCAGCCTCTAAACAATGCCAAGAATCTGAAGCGGTCGTCACTTCAGTAGATGAAATGCTGAATTCGAGTGAGCTGTTCTCAACCTATGTTCAATCAACCATTGATACTGCTAATACAGCAAATAGTGATAGCCTTGCTGGCGAAGATAGCGTGTTTCAAGCCGAAAAGACCATTACCAGACTCGCACAAACACTACGAGCCTCAACCGAAGATGTCAGTAATTTAGAAAAAGACAGTGAAGGTATCGGCAGAGTTCTCGATGTGATTCGTAGCATCGCTGAGCAAACGAATTTATTGGCACTTAATGCCGCCATTGAAGCAGCTCGCGCCGGTGAAAGCGGTAGGGGGTTTGCTGTTGTTGCAGATGAAGTACGTACCTTATCTCAACGTACTCAAGAGGCCACCGCAGAAATTAATAACTTAATTGAACGTTTACAACAAGGAGTTAAAAATACTGTAGCTACCGTTCAAAGTGGTACCAAAGATGCTGAGTCTGGTGCTGAAGATGTTAATAAGGCTAAAGCGTCTTTTGCAAAAATAACCAACTCCGTTAAGCGTATTTTTGATTTAAATAACCAGATAGCTGCCGCTTCAAATCAACAATTATCAATAAATAATATTGTTAAAGATGGTGTATCAATTATTAGCGACAGTGCTGAAGAGTTATTACAAAACACTGAATCAACTAAAATTTCAAGTATTGAACTAGCCCAATATGCTAATACTTTAAATGTATTAGTGAGTAGCTATAAAGTGAGTTAATAATGGTTCATGAGTAATGATGCTTATCGGCCTTATGTTTCACTGCTTATTGTAAATTATTTATACTACCCATTTACAGCGTAATTTCGCCAGACATAAAATCGACAGCACTGCCGGTAAGAGTCACCCGCTCACCAGCTAACTGACAATCAATCAAGCCACTGCGGGTTGAAAGTTGTCGTGCTATTAAGTGGTCTTTATTTAATATTGGTGCCCAATATGGGGTTAACTCACAATGTGCAGAGCCGGTAATAGGATCTTCATTAACGCGTAATTTTGGAAAAAAGCAGCGACTGACAAAGTCAACATCAGTGCCTGGCGCGGTAACTACTACGCCGCGTAAATCAATCGTTAACCACTTGGATAAATCGGGAATAAGATTTTTAACCTCATCCTCACTATTAAGCACAATAATATAATCAAAAGCGGCCATGACTTTTTTAGGCGTTATATTGCCTAACGCATTAAGTAAATCGGCAGGAATATTATCGGTTAATTCAACCGGTACGGTGGCGGGAAAGTTCATGCTATAACCGGCGCTCACTTTGCTCACAATGAGAATGCCACTTTTAGTATTAAAATGTATGTTCGGCTCTTCATAGCCCAAGTGAGTGTAAAGCACATGAGCACACGCTAAAGTCGCGTGACCACATAAATCAACCTCTTTCATTGGTGTAAACCAACGAAGCTGAATGTCATTGTCACCTTGAACGAAAAAAGCCGTTTCAGATAAGTTATTTTCTTCGGCTATTTTTTGTAGAATATCGTCCGCTAACCACTGGTCTAAAGGGCAAACCGCTGCCGGGTTTCCCTCAAAAACTTTTTCAGAAAAAGCATCTACTTGAAATATTTTTAACTTCACTTTATTCCTATCAACTCGTTAACAGTAGTTAAACAACCGCCATATCACCCTTGCTTTGTAGCCATTCCTTACGATCGCCCGCACGTTTTTTCGACAGTAACATATCCATTATCTCAATGGTTTGACCGTGTTCATCATCCAGTGCCGTTAATTGCACCAGCCTACGGGTGTTAGCATCCATGGTAGTTTCTCTAAGCTGTAAAGGGTTCATTTCACCCAAACCTTTAAAGCGCTGTACGTTAACTTTACCTCGTTTTTTCTCCGCTTCGATGCGGTCCAAAATACCTTCTTTTTCCCCTTCATCTAAGGCATAAAAAACTTCTTTACCGACATCAATGCGATATAGCGGCGGCATCGCCACATAAACGTGTCCCGCTTGCACTAAGGGTAAAAAATGCTGAGTAAATAAGGCGCATAATAAGGTCGCGATATGTAAGCCATCGGAGTCAGCATCCGCCAAGATACACACTTTACCGTAACGTAGCTCTGATAAGTCATCGCTATCGGGATCAATACCTAAAGCGATGGAAATATTATGTACTTCTTGTGAAGCCAGTATTTGTCCGGAATCGACTTCCCAGGTATTTAGAATTTTGCCACGTAACGGCATAATCGCTTGGGTTTCACGATCGCGTGCTTGCTTAGCACTACCGCCCGCTGAGTCCCCTTCCACTAAAAACAATTCCGTGCGCGATAAATCTTGGCTACCACAATCGGTCAGTTTTCCCGGTAAAGCCGGTCCTTGGGTTATTTTTTTACGCACTACTTTTTTACTGGCGCGCATGCGTTTTTGAGCATTACTGATACAAAATTCAGCTAATGTTTCCGCAATGTCGGTATGTTCGTTCAACCATAAACTGAAAGAGTCTTTTACCACCCCAGTAACAAACGCAGCACATTGACGTGACGATAAGCGTTCTTTGGTTTGTCCCGCAAATTGAGGATCTTGCATTTTTATAGATAAAATATAGCTACATTTATCCCAAACATCATCGGGGGTTAACTTAAGTCCACGCGGTAGTAAATTTCTAAATTCACAAAACTCACGCATTGATTCAAGTAAGCCTTGGCGCAAGCCATTAACATGAGTACCGCCAGCAATAGTTGGAATTAAGTTAACATAACTTTCACCAACACTTTCTCCGCCTTCAGGTAACCAAGTAACCGCCCAATTTGCGACTTCATTTTGCGAGGAGAAAGCACCAATAAACGGTTGCTCTGGCAAGCTAACATAACCCTTAACAGACTCTTTTAAGTAATCAGTTAAACCGTCTTCGTAACACCAGTGGTATTTTTTATCTTCAGTTTTATCATGAAATTTAATGGTTAAACCGGGGCAAAGTACCGCTTTGGCTTTTAATAAGTGGGTTAAGCGTTTTACTGAAAATTTTGGCGAATCGAAATAGCTAGCATCAGGCCAAAATTTTACCCGTGTACCGGTATTGCGTTTACCTACCGTGCCAGTTTCGTGTAATTCTTCAACCTTATGACCATTTTCAAAGGCCATTTCATAGACTTGACCATTACGTCTTACCGCAACATCAACCCGAGTTGATAAAGCGTTAACAACTGAAATACCAACCCCATGTAAGCCACCCGAAAATTGATAGTTTTTATTCGAAAATTTACCACCAGCATGTAATTTACAAAAAATAAGCTCAACGCCAGAGACACCTTCTTCAGGATGAATATCCGTTGGCATGCCACGACCATCATCAATAATTTCTAACGATTGATCTTTATCTAACACCACCACAATATTTTGCGCATGTCCGGCAAGCGCTTCATCGACAGAGTTATCGATAACCTCTTGACCTAAATGGTTTGGTCGACTGGTATCAGTATACATACCGGGACGATGGCGAACCGGATCTAAGCCGCTAAGTACTTCAATGGAGTCTGAATTATATTGGTCGGTCATGATTATCTATCTTTAAAATATTGTTGTTTTTATGGTGTTAACGTTGGCTTTAGCTGTAAAAAAACAGCAATGTCTGGTAATTTTTTTTCAAAACCGACAAAGCTATGATCGCCGCCTTGTTCAACTACCAAACGACAGTGCTGATATTTATTTACTGCTTGTTGATAATCTAACACTTCATCGCCTGTTTGTACCATAACTAGGTAATTATTTTTTTGCTTACTTTCATCTGCTGGCGCTTGGGTATCGACAGTGATTAACTGCTTCATGTATTGAGGTGTTACTTGGTAAGTTACACCTGTATATGGATTTTTTTGCTCACCAAGGTAATTAGCTAAGGAATCATAAGGCTTAATCGCTGGATTAATTAATATCGCCGGACAGTGATACTTTTCGGCTAAATAGCTAGCAAAAAAACCGCCTAGTGATGAGCCAAATAATGCCCATGAATCACTTTCTTTCCCAGAGATAATGGCTTCTAATTGTGCTATCGCCGCTTGAGGAGAGTTTGCTAATTGCGGACAATGGAAATTTATTTCCGGATAAGATTCAGCAAGAAACGCTTTTACCTGTACCGCTTTTAACGATAAAGGTGAAGAATTAAAACCATGAATATACAGTACATTTTTTAACATATTCTCTTCAACTAAACCCAAAGTAGCCACGAAGTTTACCATTTTTGCTACGACTTAAGGTATAACAATTTTTTTGATCAGGTCTTGTATTCACTATTTAAAATGATTATGGTGATTAAATGAGCAGACCGCTAAGAATTGAAGCAGCGAGTAATTGGTACTACGTGAGAAATTTCGGTAGGCAGGGTGCTGTTGTCTTTAAGAACGAGCTAGACTTTAGTCGGTTTTATAATCTGCTCAATGATGTTTGTCAGCAATATGAGATCGAATGCCATAGTTATACGTTGCTAGCAACTGAATTTCATTTATTGCTCTATATCAGTCGTGCCAATTTATCGCGATTTATGCGACAACTTAGCGGTGTTTATACTCAGCAATACAATCGAAAATATCAGTTAAACGGCGCGTTGTTTAAAGGGCGTTATCAATCTAGCTTGCTCGATCCGATCGGCTACCCGTTACAGCTGTCGTTATATATTCATCAATTGTTTCTCGTTAATGCTAAATCGCCACGTGGAAACAAATCGAGCTACGCTTGCTACGCTCAAATCGGTATATCATTTGAGCCAGTTGAGCAAAGCAACGCCGAACTTAAAGAGATTAAAGCTAACGCTAGCTGCCCCCTTCCCGACACCATCGAATTCATTCATACCAATAAGCTTGTCGAACAATGGCAGCAGTACCTGCTACAACATTCGCAGAAGTATTCTCCGCACCATTCACCGAAAAACTCTCCGAAACACTCGCAGCAATATAGCTATCACCACGTAGTTAAACAGCCTCTTTCTGCATCCATCAATGAGCCTTTAGCGCATAGTTATTTACCGGCGATTATCGGCAGCACCTCATTTAAGGATCGCTATCAATCATTAGTCGAGCACAGTTCGCCTGAATGCCGTGCCTTAGCGCAGATGAAAGTGATGCAGAATAAACAAGAGATTGTTACGTTAACGGCTCAGCGCTTTCGTATCAATGAATCAGGCATTTTACAGAGCCAATATGGTGCTAACAAAAGCAGCGACGCCCGTAACATGGCAATGTATTTATGCCAGCAACATACCAATATGACACTAATAGAAATAGCGGCGATGTTTGGGATTAACCACTACGCATCGGTCTCTAATAGAATCAGCTATTTTAAAAGCAGTTTAAAAAGCACACCAGCATTACAGCAACATCTACAAGCGGTTAATCAACAGTTACACCAGCATCAGCACGACAACACGACACTTGGATAATGATATCAGGGGAAAATATGGATCTTTTAGCTCGATCAAAAACAATAAAAGAATTAAAAGGTAATTATCGAAAACTCGCTAATCAATATCACCCAGATCGTGGCGGCGATACCTTTATCATGCAAAAGATTAACACGCTATATAAGAGTATGTTGTCGCAAATGAAGTACCAAAATTATGATGATTTCACTGACATCATGGTAGGTATGTTTGTTTATATCAATGGTACTGAGTCGGAAGTACTAGCCGTTTATCAAGATACCTTTCGCGTGGTTGCCTTAGGGAGAACCCGTCAAGCGCAGTTTTATAAAGACACCGGTATTGGCCGTTTTAATACTCGTTTAGTGGCTCGTTATCATCAAACTCACTGATAACGCTAATAACTTCAGTAGTGACTTTGCCACTGTTACTACCGCTGTCATGACCATGTAAATAATAAAGACGATAGCTTGGCGGTAAGCCCAATGAGCTAACGGTGTCTTGAGTAGGGTCGAAAGCAATGGAGGTTGCCGGACAAGTATAAACATCAACACTTTGTTGCGGATGTTGACTGTGTTTTGCAAAAAAACGTGCATTATGAACATGACCACTGGCAATAGCTTGAATGGCAATACCTTGTTGTTGTAACTCGTTAATCGTTTGCCAAAATTGAGTTTGATTGGTTAAGCCGTGACGGTCAATAAAATAGCCGATATCGACCGGATGATGGTGCATCATTAACAGTTGGTATTTGCCACTATCGATATTTTCTTTAAGTTGCTGAAAACTTTGTTGATCAACTATCCCTGCAGGGGTGGCACTTTTACTATCAAGTAACTGAATTTGCCAGTGCCCAAGGGTAATGGTTTTCTCGCTATTAAAAGATTGCTGAAAACATGAATGCTCAAAATGCTCTGCCATTAAGCTAGGTTCATCATGATTACCCGCCAGATAATAAACCGGCACAGGTAATTTCGCCTGCGCAACTAACTGTGCAAAATTCTGATATGACTGCGTTGAATGGTCTTGAGTTAAATCGCCAGTAAAAATAATAGCATCAAGCTTTGGCTGCTGAGCAATATCAGCCAATACCTGCTGCAAATGTTGATAAACATTGGCGCTATGGTGCAAAGCAAAGGGGTCTGAAAATAAGTGACTATCGCTAAATTGAGCAATCACTAGCGGCAATTTGTCTTCAGCTGTTTTTGCATTCACAGGAGGTTCGAGATTCATAGGCTTCTTTATATTCACTGATTATCTATATTCAAGGCAGCTTCGAATGAGGTTTACGCTACAATTTTGATAACTTTCTACTCACTGTTATTTTTATTAAGTAAGTTACTTAGTGACCGGCATCGGCACATCTACTTGCCCTAATCGTAAACATAAATGTAACCATTCATTAAGAAATTGGTTTATTTGCTGCTTTTCATCTTGCTGATGCATTTTGTCATTCGGGTAATCGTAACGTGGCTTTACCCATGAAATATCTTGACTGCTGATCACCTCTGCCATTTTAGCATCATGATAAAGCCGAATAGTCATACGCGGATGTAAACCTGATAGCAAAGTGCTGCTAGCATCGTCTTCGTTAAGATATTCTTGTTCAAAAGTAATCAGCGAGGTATAGCGTGTTACTTCATTAACGGTAACTGCATAGGCTAACTGTTCGTTAATAAAAAATCGTCGCTGCTCGTTCAGCTCTGTTTGAGTAGCTTGCACCTTGATCAATAAAAAATAATTATTGGCACACAAAGACATCAAACTAACCAAGTTAGGTTGATATCTTTTTTTTCGGTTTACTTTGCTGTTTGGGAAAAAACTCACATCCGCCCTTATCGATAATGCCTTGCTACATTGCCTAGTTACACTACCGTCATTATAACATTGTCAAAACGTCTACTGTGTAATGATATTTACTCGCAAAATACTGACAAAGCACTTACAAGTTTTGATAATTTAACGCTAACCATTGTAAGCCAATTACCGTGGCAGCGTTACTAATTTTACCTTGTGCTAAAAGTGTCATTGCTTCTGCTCGATCAACAATATGTAACAAAATATCCTCATGCTCTTCTGGTAAACCATAAATACTACCGCTTTGTACTAGCGAGCTATCAAAGTTTGACCAATACAAATGAATACGTTCGGTGGTACCGCCTGGGCTAGAAAGGTATTCCATTACCGGTAATAAAGTATCAGCGCTAATGGTTATATTGGCTTCCTCTTTGGTTTCTCTTATCGCCACATCGACAGCAGTTTCACCTTCATCAAACATACCAGCGACAAATTCCAACATCCACGGAGTTTCACCCGTACGAATAGCGCCGACCCTGAATTGCTCTAACAATAGTATTTTGTCTCGTTCGACATCATATAGCACCACGACCACGGCATCACCCCGCTCAAAAATCTCGCGGCTGAACGTTTCACTTTGTTGACCTGAATATAACTTATGATTGAGCTGATATTCATTGAGCTTGAAAAAGCCATGATACTTAGTAGTTACAGCAACAACTTCCGTGTCTGTTTGCTGGAATTGCAGCATACCCGCATGATTTTGTTTACTATCTGTCATTATAATCCTTTTTTTAAATAATAATTTGTTACACTAGAAACACTTATTTTATTTGGTTAATGTCAATATCGATGTAGGATACTGCATTAAAGAGACAA
>Ga0105356_10005166_pt1 | contig 12439 bp, 8 predicted proteins | sample GOMGulsemesocosm_3_FD_83502 | JGI IMG/M metagenome (GOLD analysis project Ga0105356, IMG submission 83502) | Methane-oxidizing microbial communities from mesocosms in the Gulf of Mexico - GOM9D Gulf of Mexico | ecosystem: Environmental > Aquatic > Marine > Cold seeps | place: Gulf of Mexico...
ATATGCCTATGATCAACAATAACAAAAAATAGCATAAATTGTTATTTATATCGGATTTTGTCTAGTTCCAATAAACTCACAACTACCTCTCTTAGTATTTAGCATTAAATTAAATCGTTAGACCAATAGCTATAGATAATATCTTTTATATATAGCTATTAATTCTAACAGATAAAGTGGAGAATATTATCTTTTTACAAGATTTATTAAAGTTATATTTTAAAAATGTTTACTAAACTAAACGGTTTAGTTTATTATTGTAAGTAGTAACTCTAACTGACCTGATTTAGCCATGACATCTGATGCTAGTCGTTTAAAGCGGCAACTTATTATTAAAAGCGCAACGACATTGTTCCTTAAACATGGGTTTAATACCGTAAGTATGGATAAAATTGCCCAAGCTGCCCCTGTTTCAAAAGCTACTTTATACAAATACTTCAGCAGTAAGGATTATTTGCTGGCTGCTGTCATTGATGAACTTTGTGCTGATTTATGGCAAACAATGGATGAAGTCTCTATGGATTCGGCTTGCATTGAAAGCAATTTAAAAAAGATAGCTTCTGACTATGTTGATTTAATTTTCTCAGAACAAGGGATTGCTATTTATCGACTGGTAGTTGCTGAATGTTATGACTCTCCTCAATTAGGGGCGTTGGTTTATCAAACAGGGCCAAATAGCGCACTTTCTCTGTTAGAGAGATATTTGACTGAAATAAATCAGCAACAACAAGTCAGTATTACAGATGTCAGCTTTGCTGCAGATTCTTTTTTTAGCGTCTTAAAAGGTGAGTTGCATTTTCAATGTCTATTAGGGATTAAACCGTTACCTACGGCTATTGAAAAAGAAAAGCATATTAATCAAATTGTCACATTTTTTTTATATGGGTGGCTTAAATGATGCGTAATTACAATATGCTGTTATTGGTCAATTTAATTGTTTCTCAGCAAGCAACGGCGGCAGAAACTTTAGATCAAGTCCTTGCCGAAGCGATCAATAATAATCAGCGTATTGTCGCGGCACAAGCGGATAGTCAGGTAGCTGAACAACAATTATTTGCAGCGCAAGGGCAACGGCACCCTCAATTAAATATTAGTACTGGCTATACCCAGTTAAGCGAAACACCTTCAGCGAAAGCAAGCATTGGTGGACAAACGACACAATTTGCAATGGCTCAGGCGGGGAGCTTAAAAGCACAAGCCTTGATAAGTATGCCTATCTTTACTAGTGGTCGTATCAGCCATAATATTGCCTCTGCAGAAGCAGTACAAGTTGCAATCTTTCAGAATGAAAAGACAACGGTATTAAATATAAAATTACAGGTGGCAGATGCTTTTATTGCTGTTTTTCGTTCAGAAAAATCATTAGAGGTAGCCAACAGTCATGTGACCAGTTTAAAAGCCCATGCTAAAGATGTCGCTAACCTCTATCAACAGGGCATGATTGCTCGCAATGACTTATTAGCCTCTCAAGTTGAACTGAATAATGCGATTCAAGCTGTTTTGCAAAAAGAAAATCAATTAAATATCGCAAAGGCACGCTTTAATCAATTATTAAACCGTGATTTATCGGCAGAGGTCAATTTACTCGAACAGTTTCCTGATAGACCGCAAGGCACTTTGCCTGAGTTAAATAAACAGGCATTAACTCAGCGTTCTGAGTTGAAGGCACTGGCTGAACAAGTCAAAGCCTTTGAGCATCAGGCATCCAGTGAAACTTCTAATTTATTGCCCCAGGTGAATATCAGTGGCGGTTATCAATATGAGGAAAACGAATACACAGCCTATGAAAATATGTGGGTGGCCAGTGCGACCTTGAATTGGAAATTATACGATGGTTCAACTCGTCATCGTAGTCATGCTGCAAAACAGAAAAGCTTGTCCTTAAAGATGCAACGCAATGACCTGGTCAGTCAGGTTCAATTACAAATCCGCCAGGCCTGGCTAGATATTCAAGAGACTCAAAAACGGATTAAAGTGGCTAAACAGGCTATTAGTCAGGCGGATGAAAACCTAAAGGTCAGTACCGAACGCTATCAGCAAGGGTTGGCGACCAATACCGAAGTGCTTGATGCAGAGGATTTGCGGATTCAAACAAAGTATAATTTAAATAATGCCCAGTATGATGCAGTGATGGCTAATCTTAACCTGCGCCGTGCTTTGGGTATTTTATAAAAATAAATAGTAATGGACAAACAAAATGACCTTTTCTGTGACTAGACGTTATTACACCTTTAAATGGTTGGCTATATTGATACTGCTAAGCCTGCTAACCGCCTGCAATAACGATATTGAGATGCCTAAACAGACTATCCGCACTGTACGCCTTGAAACAGTCTCGGTGAATGATGCTTTGGTGCAAAGGCGTTTTGTTGGACGTGTTGATGCGATTAGTACGGTGGATTTATCCTTTCAAGTCGGGGGTCATTTGATTGAGCTACCCGCTCAAGAAGGGCGAGTTATTGTTAAAGGCGGGTTGATAGCCGCTCTGGATAAAAAGGATTACCTATTATCAGTGCAACTGGCGAAAGCACAGCATCAGCAAAATAAGCTGGATGTGATTCGGAAGCGCAACCTTTTAAAATCAGGCTCTTTGCCTAAGTCCCTGCTTGATCAGGCTGAGACAGCTTATAAATTAAGCAAGATTACCTTAGAAACGGCACATAGAAATCTGTCTTACACTCGCATTATTGCACCGTTTGATGCATTAGTTAGCCAACGCTTGATTGATAATTTTACAAACGTTGACGAGCATCAATCCATCATTAGGGTGCAAGAATTAACCGAATTAAGGGTGCGGATTAATATACCTGAAAATATGGTCAGGCTGCTTGAAAGCCCAGAAAGCTTTAAAGCTGAGGCCATTTTTAAAGACCGCCCTCAACAGCGCTTTCCACTCAGTTATCGTGAGCATATAACCGAGGCAGGAAGTGTTGCACAGACCTATGAAGTGATCTTTGGCCTTTCACGCGAAAATAATCAGCATGTATTGCCAGGTATGACCGTCGCAGTGATTATTACTAAAAAACAGGATGTTGAAATCAGTCAACTGGCGATTCCTGTTTCAGCTATTGATTACGATGAACAAGGCGCACCCAGAGTCTGGATTTTTGATCCACAAACAAAAACAGTCGCCTCCCGAAAGGTTACGCTGGGCACTATTCATAAACATAAAATACCTGTTATATCAGGCCTGAAAGCAGGTGAACAAATAGTCACCGCAGGGGCGCATTTATTGCGTGAAGATATGGTTGTACGCGGTTTCATTTCATTTTAAGGGCTGACTCATGAGTTTGGAGATTGCACGCAATGCTATTGAACGCCCTGTTAATACCTGGTTATTGGTTTTACTCTGCTTTATTGGCGGTTTATGGGGGCTAGAGACAGTAGGCCGACTAGAAGATCCGGCTTTTACCATTAAACAGGCTTTAGTGGTAACGGAATACCCTGGTGCTACCGCTGTTGAAGTGGAGCAAGAGGTTACTGAAGCACTTGAGTCAATGATTCAGCAATTACCTCAGATTAAAAAAATCACCTCAAAATCAAAACCCGGTGTTTCTGAAATTACGGTGGAAATTAAAGATACTTATGATAAGCACACCATGCCACAGGTATGGGATGAATTACGTCGTAAAGTAAATGATACCCAAAAAGAATTGCCCAAAGGAACACGTCCGTCCATTGTTAATGATGATTTTGGTGATGTTTACGGAATCTACTATGCGGTAACAGCGCCTGATTTTTCTATTAAGGAAATTCAAGATATTTCTACTTTTTTACGCAGAGAGCTATTAGCGGTACCTGGTGTTGCCAAGGTTGAAACAGCTGGTGAACGCACAGAAACTATTTATATTGAAATTGGCAGTGATCGAATTACTCGCTTAGGTTTATCAACGCAGGAAGTTATGGCGATTTTACAATCTGAAAATACGGTTGCCGATGCGGGGACGGTCTCAATGGATGGTCGTCGTATTCGTATTTTATCTGGCGAAGGTTTTGATTCGCTTGCACAAATTGAGGCATTACGCATAGGTAAACCAGGGACTACCGAGCAAATTAGTCTAATAGATATTGCCAAAATACGCCGTGAAGAAACTGAAATACCTGAGCACCTTATTCGATTTAATGGTCAAGATGCATTTACTCTGGCGGTTGCGGGGGTATCTGATACCAATATTGTTAGCGTAGGGAAAGCGGTTGAAGCCCGTATTGAACAGCTCAAATCACGTATTCCACTCGGCGTAGAAATTCACCCTATTTATGAACAGCACAGGGTCGTCGATAAAGCTATTAATGGTTTTATTGAAAACCTTATTCTATCCGTATTGATCGTTATTTTAGTGCTTTGCCTGATGATGGGCTGGCGTATAGGGCTGATTGTCGGTGCAACCTTATTGCTGATTGTACTGGGCACATTATTATTTATGAGCTTGTTTCATATTGATATGGAACGTATTTCTTTGGGGGCTTTAATTATAGCCATGGGCATGATGGTAGATAATGCCATCGTGGTCGCAGAAGGTATGTTGATTAATATGCAGCGTGGAATGCCTGCCAAAGAAGCCGCCTGTACGGCTACAAATAGGACTCAAATACCTTTGTTAGGTGCCACCATTATCGGCATTATGGCTTTTTCTGGAATTGGTCTGTCGGATGATGTGACAGGAGAGTTTCTATTTTCTCTATTTGCCGTGATTAGTTTTTCTTTATTATTAAGCTGGATATTAGCCATTACCGTGACACCTCTGTTTGGCTATTTATTTCTAAAGGTAAAAACAGCTGATAGTAAAGCTGACCCTTATGCTGGCATAGTGTATCAGGCTTATCAAACGATCCTTAAGTGGGTGCTACATGCTCGCGTACTCACAGTTATTGTCTTGGTGCTGATTACCATCGCCTGTTTTGCAAGCTTTAGTTCTGTCAAGCAGGAGTTCTTTCCTTATTCCAACACCCCCTTATTTTATATTAACTATCAGCTAGCCGAAGGGGCAGATATTAGAACCACAGCCAAGGATATGGCCGAAATTGAAACACTGATTCAGTCGAAAGATAGCGTGGTATCTGTTGCCAGCTTTGTAGGTCGGGGAGCCAGTCGCTATATTCTGACTTATGCCCCCGAACAGCCCAATCCATCCTATGGCAAGTTTATCGTCCGCATGACAGATATTAGCTTAATTGATTCACTTGCAGCTGAGTTAAAACAACAGCTAAGTGACGCATACCCCAATGCAGAAATACGTACTGAACGGCTGGTGTTTGGGCCTAGTAATAATGCAAAACTAGAAGTACGTTTTTCAGGTGCTGACCCAGCCATATTGCGTCAATTAGGCACTCAAGTAACCAACATCATGGGAGCAGACAATGCATTAGTTGATATACGTACCGACTGGCGACAAAAAGAAACCGTATTAGCCCCTGTTTTTAATGCTGAGCGAGCAAGAATTGCAGGCATTGGTCTTAATGAAGTGGCCTTAAGTTTACAGTTTGCCACCACGGGAATTGAGGTAAGTACCTACCGTGAAAAAGACAAATTAATTCCTATTGTGGTTAGACCACCAGATAATGAACGACATGATCCAAGTCGCTTAAGAGATAGGTTGGTTTACAGCACCACAACACAAACCTTTGTGCCTATTACTCAGGTGATAGACCGAGTGGATACTCTTAGTGATGATGGTTTAATTCATAGACGAAACCGAGTTCGCACACTCACAGCACAAGCTGAGCCTGCACTTGGTTTTAATGCCAATCAAGCACTTAAAAGAATCAAGGATCAGATAGAAGCCATCGAACTGCCCGCTGATTATAAAATGGAATGGGGAGGCGAGCTTGAAAGCTCCCGTGATGCACAAACTGCATTAAATTCTAAATTACCTGTCAGCATGTTGGTGATGCTGATCATCAGTATTTTACTGTTTGGCAAAGTACGCCAACCACTGATTATCTGGCTAGTAGTGCCGATGTCAGTTTGTGGCGTGGTGATCGGTTTATTAAGTACAGGCAAACCCTTCAGTTTTATGGCTTTGCTTGGTTTATTAAGCCTGTCAGGCATGTTAATGAAAAATGCGATTGTATTAGTGGATGAAATCGATACCCAGATTGCCGAAGACAAAGATCATTTTGAGGCTATTCTCCATGCCAGTGTCAGCCGTATTCGCCCTGTGTTTTTAGCAGCAGGCACCACTATTCTGGGTATGTTGCCGTTACTGAATGATGCTTTTTTTGCCAGTATGGCGGTGACTATTATGGGGGGATTGGCATTTGCCACCTTATTAACCTTAATTGCTGTGCCTGTGTTTTATGCACTTTTTTTTAAAATTACACCAACAGAAAATTGATGGCCAATTTTTAGTTGATTGAACAAAGAACTGATAAATGTTAATTATTAGGAAAATACAAGAAAATGTATAAAAAAATAAGCTCTGTTTTGGCTATTGTTTTTAGTTGTCAGCTGTTGTTATCTGCTTGCACGGATAAAACTTCTGTCGCTATTAAGGAAACATCAAAACAGCATTCTCTTCATGTTATACAAGTTAAACAGCAGGTTTTACCTGTTTATTATCAAGCAATCGGCACGGTTGTTTCAGATAAACGAGTCGATATTAGTTCACGAAATTCTGGCTTTATAAAGCAAATACTGGTTAAAGAAGGTGAAAAAGTCAACAAAGGACAATTGTTAGTCAGACTTGAGAATTCAATTATTGAAGGGGATATTCAACAAAGCAAAGCGGCCAGAAATAAAGCACAATCAAGTCTACAAGATGCTCAGACTGATTTAACACGTTATCGACAATTATTTAAAACGGGCAGTGTCTCTGATAATGCTTTGCGAAAAGTACGTTTAAGTAAAGAAATTGCAGAGAATGCATTGCGCGAGATAAATGCCAAGCTAAAACAGGCAATGGCGCAACAGCAATATAGCCGTATTACCAGTCCTGTCGAGGGTATAGTGGTCATTAGGCAAAAACGAGTAGGTGATATGGCTGCATCTGGCGTGACAATTGTTACCATTGAATCAGAGAGTGATTTATTGCTTGAAAGCTATTTACCAGAAAGTCAGATAAATAAAGTTAAAGTAGGGCAACCCGTTGAAGTCACTATTGATGCATTAAAACAAACTGTTCAAGCAACGGTTATTCGAGTGATTCATGCAGGGAATCAATTAAGTCGTCGTTTTCAGATTAAATTAGCTTTACCCAAAACAGAGGGTGTGTTGTCTGGTATGTTTGCCTATGCTTTATTTCCCGTGGACGATGAAAAATCACCTGTCATTCCAAGTCGAGCCATTATTAATCGTGGAGGCCTTGACGGTGTTTTTGTATTGGATAAACAAAATAAAATATATTTCCGGTGGCTGCATTTAGGTCGAAAAATAAACGATAGTATTCAAGTGAACGCAGGTTTAAAAGCAGGTGAATATATTGTAGCCATTGCTAATGCACGGTTGCGAGAGGGAGACCAAATTACTACATCGGATATTCAGCCATGAGTGCTATTGAATACAACATCTCAGGAAAAATAGTTAATTATTTTGTCAGTTCTAAATTGACTATATTAGTTATTATGGCTTGTTTTTTATTGGGTTTTATCGCTTTAACTCAAACACCAAGGGAAGAGAATCCACAAATTATTGTCCCTGGAGCCAATATTTATGTGTCTTTACCGGGTGCATCAGCAAAAGAAGTGGAGCAATTATTATTAAACCCTCTTGAAGCCATTGTGGGTGAGATGACTCAGGTAGACCATATTTATGGTGTGGCAATGAACTCCATGGCAGTTGTGAGCGTACAGTTTGAGGTTGGAGAAGATAAAGAACGTTCACTTGTCAAAATTTATGACCGTATTTTAGGACAGCAAGATCGGTTGCCTAAGGATGCATTAGATCCTGTTATTAAAAGTATTGATGTGGATGATGTTCCCATTGTTACCGTAACTTTAGCATCAGAAAACTATAATGATTATGCTTTAAAACGATTAGCTGATCGTATGCTTGAGGGAATTCGTAGTTTGGAAACAGCATCAGTTTCCTATATTAAAGGCGGTAGAAATAGAGAAATCAGAGTAGAACTTAATCCTGAAAGATTGCAAGCCTTTGGTATTTCCATAGATCATGCACAAGCCATGATTCGTGCCAGTAATGTAGCGACAGCTATAGGTACTTTTACTCAGCAAGGTGAAAACAAAGACTTATTTGTGAATAGTTTTATACAAACTGTTGATGATGTGCGTCAAACGGTTATTGGTAATCACAAGGGGCAGTTAATTTACATCGATGATGTTGCCAATGTTATGGATGGTCCTGCTACAGAGCGAAAACAGCTAAGCCGTTTTGCTTTTGGCCCCGCCGACCCTCGCTTTAATCTTGCTCATAGCCCTGAAATGCCAGCCGTTACGCTTGCCGTAGCTAAAAAACAGGGGAGTAATTCTGTTGTTGTTGCTAATGATATTTTAGCGCGTGTTAAACGCATGCAAAAAGATTTTATTCCTCATGATGTTCAGGTCATTGTGACTCGAAATGATGGGCAAAAAGCAGATGATTCGGTCAATGATTTGATGGGTAACTTAGGGATGGCGATAATTGTGGTTTTTATTATTACCTTATTATCACTCGGCACCAAAGAAGCTTTAATTGTTGGTATTTCAATCCCTTTAATTCTGGCTCTGACTTTAGGGGCTGATTATTTATTTGGACTAACGATTAATCGATTGACGCTATTTTCATTGATTTTATCATTAGGTATGTTGGTTGATGCACCGATTGTGGTGATTGAAAATATGCACCGACATTACCAAAATATAAAGCCAGAAAATAAAAAACTGGCCTCTGTTTTAGCGGTTAATGAAATTGGTTCTCCGACCAATTTAGCCACTTTTTCTATTATGTTAGTTTTTGTGTCTATGTTGATGTTAACAGGGATGCCAGCACCTTATTTTTTTCCTATTATCTTTAATGTACCCGTCACTATGTTTGCTTCATTACTGGTAGCCTATATTGTGACACCCTGGATGGCACAAAAATGGTTAAAAGCTGGCGAAGGAAAAGACCTGGATACTTTTGATAAAAAAGACAAACTGCATATTTTTTATCGTTCAATTATTGAGCCTTTTGTTGATAAACCTAAGGCTCGCAGCCTATTATTTATCGGTGTGATAGTTATGTTAGTTGCGGCATTATTACAACCTGCATGGCAATTTATTCGCCCACAAGGTGTTAGTGGACCGACTTCTCTATTGGGTGTGGAAATGGGGATGCTACCAAAAGATAATAAAAACACCATTAATATTACGCTTGATATGTCCGAATCAACGCCTGTTGAAGTGACCGATGAAGTGGTGCGAAAAATTGGGCGAGTCTTGGCTAATGAAACTGAAATAATTAATTACCAAACATGGATAGGGACTGCTGGGGTTATTGATTTTAATGGCTTACTAAGAGGGGCAGGCGATAAAAAAGCCAGTTATGTTGCGGAAGTCAGAGTTAATTTAACCCATAAAAATGATCGCAATATAACCTCGGTAGATATTGTTCGACAGCTGAGGCCTAAAATTCAGAAAATCCAGTCCAGCTATCCAGGTAGTGTGATTAAAATTGTGGAAGACCCACCCGGGCCACCGGTAAGGGCCACTGTACTTGCTGAAATATATGGCGCAGATGCGAGTGAATTACGTAAGTTATCAGGCAAAGTGGTTAATGAATTTAAACAAACTTATGACCTTGTTGAAATACAGGACAGTGAAGTTGAAGAGGTTCGTGAATATCAGGTTAATATAAAAAAACAAAAAGCGGCTTATTCTGGAATAAATGCGGTAGAAATAACGGCTGCATTACAGTTATTAGCCAGTGATGTAGTGGTTTCTCATGCGCATATTGCAGGTGAAAAGAATCCCGTTCCTATCCGTGTGTATGTGCCTTATAGCGATCAAATTGATCCTCAGCGATTATCACGGATTTATGTTTCTAGTCCTCAGGGGGAGAGACTGCCTTTATCTGAGTTTATAGATATTATTCCTGCCTGGAAAGACCATCCGATTCAACATAAAGATAAAGTGCAAGTCACGTATATTGGTGCAGAGATGGCAAAATCATCGCCTTTATATGCTGTGGTGGATCTTGATCAGAGACTGGATGGCTTGAAACTGGATAACAACCAGCAATTAACAACGGGGAATTTATCTTTTACAGAACAAATGCCCGATATTACTAAAGGTTATCAATTGTTGTGGAACGGTGAAATGCGTATGACCTTAGATATTTATCGAGATTTAAGCAACGCACTAGCGCTATCTTTTACCGCGATGTTTTTATTATTAGTTGCTTATTATCGGTCTTTTATTATTCCAATGATTGCGATGGCGGCTATTCCGTTAGGATTAATTGGTATTTTTCCAGGCCACTGGATTATGGGGCAAATGACCAGTGCCCCCTCAATTATTGGCTTAATTGCATTAGCAGGCGTAGTGGTAAGAAACTCACTGTTAATTATTGATTTTGTACATGACTTTATGGAAGAAGGCATGGCATTACGCGAAGCCATTTGTGAAGCTGGTGCGGTTAGGCTGCGTTCTATTTTATTAACGGCTATTTCTACGGTATTGGGAACCAGTTTTATGCTACCTGATCCCGTCTTTGGCGGGCTTGCTATATCTTTAATATTTGGAACTATTGCAGCAACTTTACTAACTTTACTTGTTATCCCCGTCTTACTCTATATGTTTCTTGAAGGCAAAATGGAGAGAAGGAAGTTAAGACGATAGTAACAAGTTATTCATTTTAATTAAAAGGACAATATTATGAGCTTACAATTAATAAAAGATTTTTCAAATGATGATATGTCAGTTGAAATTGAAGAGGCTGTTGTTATTTTAAAACAAAAACAAAATGTGTTTAATTTAATGACTGATTTAGAAAAAGCTGAACGCTACATGGATTTGTTGTCGCTGATTGAAAAAAACCAGGAGATTAAGGTGGTTTTATCAATATTTGAATCTGATGTGCTGGGTGAAGCAGCTTATGCTCAATATATTTCTAGTTTATGTGGGGAAGATATTGAACTTAATAATCTAGATAAAAATTGGCAGTTTAAGTCGAACGCATCTCGGTTACATCAAATGTACTTTCAACAGAATACTATTAATCAGCGCGTTAATTCAAAGAAAATCATTATCGATTGTTTGCAAGGAGAGGTTGTGACACCTTTTTTTGGTGAAACTCTCGCTGCAGATTTTCGGTTTATTACAGAAAACACACAATTCACACTCTCACATAAAAAATACGGCCTGCATCCTTCTGGTGGTCTTAGTTTCTTTTTGCCTCGATATGTTGGCGAGAATAAAGCAATAGACTTGCTTTTAAATACGGATATTATTACTGCAAATGAAGCGAAGTCTTTAGGGTTGGTTAACCGTGTTATTAGTTCAGATAACTTTGCTGCTGAATGTATTCTGAATGCAAAAAAAATGTGCAGTATTAATATGACTACGATTCAATCAACAAAATGTCTGACTTATCGATTTCAAAATGAGTTAGATAATTATTTTAGAATGGAGACACAAATGATGGACTCACCTTGTTTTCATTAACCTTTATTGGAGAAAGTTATGTCTGTAAAAGAAACACAAAATTCAGCCCGCGATACAGTGATTCAAAGTCATGATATTGCAAACAATATTTGTAATCTAATTGTTCAAGCGCTTAAAGATGGGGAAATGCAACCTGAAGAAATAAAACGAACGCTTAATGAGGTGATTGAAGGGGCTTGTGATGGATTAAATAAGCAATCAGGAGACCCTGGTGAAGCCTTAAAACAAGTGTTGTCCGGGGTTGACGCTGCATTAGGGCAGGTTGCTGAGGCTTCAAAACTAGCAATTGAAGAAGCCAGTGGTAATCTACAGGATTTTTCAAACCATGATTTAAAACGTGCTTTAAATGATCTAGAAGCATTGGAAAGTTTATTCTTTGATACCTTGAATGAGGTAGCAAATAAGGGTAAAGAAACGTCCCATGAAATACTTAAAGACTCACTTGTTCACTTAAAAAATAGTGGCTCAGCCGTTGGTGAATCAGTGAAAAACATTTTAACTGGCTTGCATAGTGATCTTTCAAAGGATGGAAGATTACATAAAATACAGGCTGCAGATATTGCAAAATCTGCAGGTGCTACGTTTGCACGTGTTTCTAGCGGAATATTAGCGGGAATTGCGGATAGTTTAGATCCTAACAAAAAGTAATTTATCAGCCTGATTACAACATATGTTATTAGAAACCTTAAAAGTTGCTCGTGATTTTGGACGCATACATGAAATATCTTCAATTCTGATTCGTTATGGTTTTGGAGATATGGTGCGGCGTTTAGGTGTGGCCAATATTGTCGAAAGTGCAGGGCATGTATTAAAGTGGCATGAAGTTGAAGATTTAACACAGATTGAACCGCCTGTTAGAGTA
>Ga0105356_10005168_pt1 | contig 12438 bp, 7 predicted proteins | sample GOMGulsemesocosm_3_FD_83502 | JGI IMG/M metagenome (GOLD analysis project Ga0105356, IMG submission 83502) | Methane-oxidizing microbial communities from mesocosms in the Gulf of Mexico - GOM9D Gulf of Mexico | ecosystem: Environmental > Aquatic > Marine > Cold seeps | place: Gulf of Mexico...
AATCAGAATACTGCTGTCGATATTACCGTTGCAGTCGATATAGGCAATGCTGCCACAGTAGGCGGTACGACGATTGGGTTCCAGCTCTTCGATGATTTCCATGGCGCGCAGTTTCGGTGCGCCAGTGATGGAGCCGCCGGGAAAACAGCCTTCCAGCAAATCTAAAGAGTCTTTATCGGCTGCAAGTTTACCCTGAACCGTGCTGACCAAATGATGCACATTGGAGTAACCTTCAATATCAAAAAGCTTGGGGACGCTGACACTGCCCAGCTCGCAGGCTTTGCTCAAATCATTACGTAACAAATCAACGATCATCAGGTTTTCAGCACGATCCTTAGTGCTGTTTTTCAATAGACGTGCGTATTGTAGGTCTTTTTCCGGGTCGGCATCGCGTGGGCGGGTGCCTTTAATTGGTTTGGTTTCCACTTTGTCGCCGTTAACCTGAATAAAACGCTCGGGCGATAGCGAAACCAACGCATAGTTGTCGGTTTTCATATATGCGCTGAAAGGCGCATCGGTACGCTGGCTCAAGCGTTGATAAGCAAACCATTCATCACCTTGGTAGGTGGCTTTAAAACGCTGCGCCAAATTTACTTGGTAGCAATCACCGGCTTTAATGTAATCAATAATATGGTGGTACTTATCCTTATATTCTTCCTGCGTCATATTGGAGGCGAATGCAGAGGTCAGCTGAAAGTTGTCATTAGCGGTTTCAGCTGCGTTTTCATTGAGGATCAACGCCAGCATGCTATCTCGAACCTGCGTTCCACAGGTCGGATGGGCAATGAAATAACTTTTCTTGCTGACATGGTCGCGAATAACGGCCCAAAGATAGATGCCAAGATCAATATAGGGAATCTGGATATCATTTTCCGCTAACTCAGGCAGCTGTTCTAATTCGCGGCCAAAGTCATAACTGAAATAGCCTAGCGCGCCACCATGAAAGGGCAGCTCGATATCGCCGGCATCAGCTTCCCCGAGTTGTTGCAATTGATGTTTTAAAATAGCAAAGGGGCTCGCTGATAGTTCTTGGCTGGTTTCAGCTGTTTGCAGTTGAGTCTTGCCTTGGGTGCTGGTCATGGTAACGGCAGGTGCCGCGCTCATAATATCAAAACGCTGGGTGCCGTTACTCTCAAAACTGCTGTCCAGCAATACCGGACGCGGCAAATGGCGAATACATTCAAACAGCGTATCAGTGCTTGTTTGAAAGGGAATTGATTCAATAAATAACGCTGTCATAGGATAAAAACTTACTTAATGTAGTTTATAGAAATACAGTTTAACTTTTTATTATAAAGGCGTAATTAGCTGTATTTTTAGGCTAATCCAAATCCGGCTTTATGGTTTTATTTTTTGCCGACCGATGCCGTTCACGCATTTCCACATCGATATATTTATCAGTAATGGCGCTGGAACCATGACCTGCATCATCACGAACATGTTCTCTGGGACGTTGTTTTACATCATCAGAAATGCCTGTGTGCCGCAACCAGTGAACCGTTGCAGCCTTTAATAATTCAGCATCCTGATCAAAGCCGTCCTTCTTCATGCGCATAATAGAGACATCGAAGCAGTTTTTCACGATATTCCTGATCTGACGTGTACTATTAATACCCCCACGGCCACGTGTTTTATGTACCAGCGGGGTGGTTTCACCTGGGGAGGGTAGTAATGAAAGCCCCAAAAAAGCTCGATAACGCTTTAATGCCTTCAGCATGGCATCACTAACCGTAATATCGCGTTCTTTATTACCTTTGCCCACGGTGGTGAACCACCAGTTACCATCCATATCCATGTTGAAATCGCCCATTTTAGGCGCCCAGCGCTCAGTTATCGTCAGCTCAGAAATACGTAAATACATGCCATACAGCGCCATTATTACAAATAACGTCCGTTCATGTTGAGCAGGATCATCGGCAGCTAGAAATTCGGATGTTTCAACCACATAAGCCCATTGCAGCTCTGTTAAACGCCGTATTTTGTCCTTATGCTGGTGTTTTCGAAGATATTTACTTTTTTGACGAATCAACGCAACGGGGTTGGTTTCCGTGTACTCCTCTTGAATTAAATAGGTAAAAAAGCTGCCCAGAATAGCAAATACAGCCTGCAAGGCTTTGGGTGATAACGAAAAATCCTGCACATCAACAGCCGCATTATATTGAGAACGTTTATCGACAAAAGGACGCCAATTGCTGTTGATAGCACGCTCTCCCTGTTTATCAACAAATCGAGCGAGCGTTTTAGTACCAATCCAGTTTAAAGGCGGGCTTTGGCAAAAATCAATGTAGGCTTCAATATCCGCTCGTTTTAGCTCAGCTAAAGCGCAGGAGTTAATAAACCAGCACCATTGCAGTAAACGCTCAACTTCACGGCGATAGGAGGCGAAGGTGTCTTTGCTTCCGCGATAGCTGTATAGAAATTCGAGCGCATGTTCGAAATCCATAGCCGCGTTTGGAACACCCGCACTATGAATATATTCCAGCGCCGGGTGTTCATTGTGATGTAATTGATCAGCCAGGTTTTCAATGGTGTCAAAGATGGGTTGTGGCTGTATGTTGTTTGATTTAATTGTCATTCGAAGTGTTAAGTATGATCCAGAGCTTTATAGGTTGAGTTAATAAGGACGGTGGACGTACAGCTAACGTTGGTATCACTAGTTTTGTAACCTATTGATTAGAAATGCCTTGGAAATCGTATTTCCAACTAAAGCATGAAACATTGAGTTGTTAGTTTCTGAGGCTAAGAATTACATGTTTCCCAAGTAAAGTATGCAGCTCGTTATCCAGCAACAACACTATCAGTTTTTCCGTTGGAGCAGGTCAGTTTTGAGGCGATTATAATGCTTTCTACCGCGCTCTGCTCAGTAGTTATGGTTTGCTAATTCTAGGAAACGGACTTTTCCATGGTGGATTTACCAACGCCCATGGCATCGGCAGCGTCTCGAACGGTATAGCCTTGATCGACAACGAGCTGCGCTGCTTCAAGTCTAAACTCGGGGCTAAACATGGGTCTTTTTTGTCTTGTCATTGTGTCACCTGTTTTATTGCGAGGCGATAATATCACCTCTAATCAGGTGGCCAAATTCACTATGCCACTACACCTTTGTCGATATGAAACATTTGAGGTTATTCATGTTATGAAGGTTATTGCTGGAATCAGGTGGAGAATTTTTGACGGGGCTTGGTTGTCACTACTGTCTGTAACGTGCCAAGAGCAGCTTCTAATTTTAGAGTAGCCCTAAAAACTTGAATGAGGCGAAACCTACCGAAGATATGACTATTAGGAAAACAATATCGCTTACATAGATGTACTTATTCATGTTTCCCCCCTTCATTAAGTGCCCGCAAGTTATTTATAGACTATTTAAATGCTTTTCGCTATCCCTCTATTCTTATCCTAACGTACCCTAAGAATAGAGGGATAGGATCCTTTTTCAGAACTATGAGGTTATTTTGTTCAGACACCAAAAGGGTCGAATTGACCTTTACTATTAGTTAATCCGTATATGCCTCGGGGTTTTAGAGTATCTGATAAAGAGGGTGTAACGGTTATTCAATCTAGTCTCGTCTAAACTAATCCTAGTCACAATGCGGGATTTATTGCATGTGTTGCATCGATCGATTGAGATTACCGCCAAAAGTAGAGATTCTATAAACCTAATAAACCGCCACTTAAAGCGGTCATTTACCCATAAAAAACCTATCAAAAACATAGAGATACGCCCATATAGGTACACCTATCTTTAGACTTGAATCAAAGACGACTGTCTTAAAGCTGGTTAAATTACGCACATATTCGCTTCTCTGTCCGCACGGTAATTAAGCAGCCTGTATTAAGCCAGTACCTCGTGATTCTATCGGTATTGTCTTTTGCAGACGAGAGCTAAACGGTTTTTAAATTGACTGCCTCAAAGGCATTGGAATTATCATGAAAAACATTAAGACAGCACTGCTTTCAGCAGTTATTACCTGTGGACTATCGTTGGGCTCAGTAAACGTTGTTGCGGAACATCCTCAACAAGGAGCTGATGCAGAAAATGGTGTGGAAAATACACGCTTGCACCATGTAGGAGATGCGTCCAAGCATAAGCCAGAACATAAAAAAATCGATAAAGAGCGTCAAAGCAATGTAACTGAGCTTAAGGATACGCGCTTGCATCATGTTGGTGATGCGTCTAATCACAAGAATGACTCAAGATAAGTCGCTAAGAACTACATGGCTAAGCAATAATCGCCCACAAGCAGGCAATTAGTTAAGATTATGTAAATGAGGGAAGGGCGACTTTACGTGTTTTCCTCTTATTTACTTTAATGAGACAAGTGGGCATGAAAACTGGTGCCCATTGATACCAGCACCCTCAAGTCTGATCTACTGAAATCGTTGGGAAAGTCTCAACATTCACGGCTGGCTTCTCCTTGCATTTATCCAGCAAAAGCTCCTGCGCAGTCATCATGGACTTATTCAGAGGTTCTATAGTTGCCGCGTCTACATCAACACATGAGCTTAGCAATGATGCTAGAGGCTTTGTCTTGGATATTACTATGCTACTGGAAAATGTCGTGAAAACTCTGTCCCGATACGGCCAGCTTCTAAAACAAGTGGATGGGAATAAAGCGTAATTCGTATTTTTGTTGTGAGGCTCTAGTAAGGGGCGACTTCTTGTTGCTGCTGTCTTCGGTAACTTGGGATCTTCTCATTGGCTAAGTATTTGCAGACTTTAGTTGGACGTCCAGACTATTTAATTGTTAAATGACAACCACACTATTTCCTGTAATAAAGATTACAGGAAATAGTGTGGTTGTCACGTTACGTCTTTCTGTTGTTTGGGCTATTTGATGGCAGATAGGAATAACCTGCTCCAGTGAGCTCGGCTATGTGTTGTGACCGTTTTCAAATTCCCGTATCAATTCCTGTTTACTGAAATTCCAATTTACCAACCAACTAGCTAATTTTTCGCCTAACATAGGTTTGGCTATCAAATACCCCTGAGCCAAGTCATAGCCACGAGATCGTAACCAATGCCAGTCTGCCAAGTCTTCAATGCCTTCAGCGACGACCTTCATTTCCAAGTGATGAGCCATGTCACCGCTCGCTTCGACAATAGCACTAAGCGTCGGGTCATTATGCACCCCATCGACAAATCCACGGTCGAATTTCAACTCAGTAAAGGGTAAGTCACGCAGCTGAACAAGTGAGGAATGGCCAGTACCAAAATCGTCGATGGACAATTTAATGCCATGAAGCCGCAATCGAGCCAAAACCTCCATGGAGGCGCGATAATCCGTTATCAAACGTGATTCTGTGATTTCAAGTGTGAGGTCTGAAGGCCGCAGATCATTGCGTTCGAGTTCGCTCATTACGTACTCAGGAAAATCGAGCGCGTTAAGATCAAGTACGGACACATTAACGGCCACACCACATTCCAGCCCGGCCTGGCGCCAGCATTTAACTTGAGCCAGCGCTTCTGCAAGTACGCCATGAGTTAAGCTGCAAATTAAACCGCTTTCTTCAGCCAAAGATATGAATTGATCTGGGTATATGAGCCCATCCTCGGGATGGTTCCAACGCACCAGTGTTTCTACATCAGCGAGAGAGCCATTAGAAAACCTCACCTTAGGCTGATAGAAATTTACGAATTCCCCCTTCTCGATAGCGTGCTGAATGTCATTTACAGAATAGGTTTTTGATGCCTTGGCATGTTGAGGGGCGCTTAACTGCTTCCAGAGCTCTATTATTGCGCAAAGCTCACTTCTTCCGCAGGGCTTGGACAGTCCACCGAGCAGGCTCAGCTGGTGAGCTTTAGCTAACGACATTGAAGTTTCCATAACGCTCTGATCAGCACCGCTGAATAGCACTAGCGCGCCAGCGTAATGAATATTAGACAGCTGACGTAAAACCTCCAAACCGTCCGTATTCGGCATTTTCAGATCAAGAAACATCATGTCGATGGTTGTGTCTGAATCCTCCAGGATGGCAAGCGCTTCTATCGCAGAATTGAGTCCGATGACACGCACGTAGCCTAGGTTGTTCAATTGCCGTGTCAATATCTTGATTTGCAGCGGATCGTCATCAAGGATCATGATGTTTTGAAATTTATTCATAAGACGCTCACTTTTTTGTCTATCACCGCTAGTACATCTTCCAGTGCAAGTTCAAATTCCTTGTGCAGGCTATCATCACCTTCAGCAAGTGATAATTCGATTTGCTCGCAGCACTCCCCCAGCGGCAGAGCGCCGACTGCACGTGATGAAGATTTAAGTCTGTGTGCTAGGCTTCTGACCTCCTCCCAATTCTGCCGGCTCAGAGCGGTACGCATCTCCACTGAAGACTGTTCGGCAGATTGACGATAATCAAGCAAAAATTCTTCAATTATAGCGGGGTCATCCCCTATTAGTTCTGCTAATACCGATGTGTCCAGTATGGCGTTTTCAGATGCATCAGTTACTGGTGTGGTGGTAGCCAGCTCAAAATCGACAGGTCTCGAGTCTTCGTTGTGTGCGGATAACCACCTTTCAAGGCTGGCCTTCAGTTCATCGAGCACTATCGGCTTGGTAAGATACTGGTCCATACCAACGACTAAACATCGGTCAGACTCCCCCTTAAGCGCATTAGCAGTCAGGGCAACGATAGGTATGCGAGCATCGGTACTGCTTTCTTGTTTACGTATGGTCTGGGTTAGCTCGTAGCCATCCATTTTAGGCATGTGTAGGTCGGTCAACAACAAGCCATAACAGCCCTTTTGCCACGCGTCCAGCGCAATGCATCCATTTTCAGTGACATCAACCGCGTATCCCAGCAGGTTTAGCTGGCGAGTGATAATTTTCTGGTTGATATCATTGTCCTCTGCAACCAGAATTAGGCGCCCTTGCTCGATGGCTTGATCCCTGCTTGGCGGCGTTAACATTACGCCCTGATGCAGCAATAAGTCTTCTGTGGTTTCAGCCTGTATTTGGCCGGTGCTAATGTTGACCGCTTCCAAAAACCGGTGACGGGACATGCCAATGCTACTAAGCGCGACAACACTCGGCTCAATTAAAGTCGGAGAATGTCGGTAATCTTTACCCAGCAAAACCAGAGACGGTTTTGGATCAGATGCCTGAGCGTCAAACCACTGACGTGTTAAATCGACCGTTTCCTCCATGACCACAAACGTAGTTTCCGGTGGTGATTGCGTCATTCTAAGCTGTGCAACGGCCGGATCAACGATGGGCTCGGAGCTGGCGCCGGCGTTATCCAGATAAGCACACCAGTCTTTGGCTTTTTGTAGATCCTGAGTGACAACCAGGCAGTGCAGCCCGCTCAGTTCAGCGCTAACCGGATAAGACGTATCAGGAGATGGCTCTAAAGGCAAAGTGACAGAGAAAGTAGAACCGCACCCGAGCTCACTGGATACTTCGATAGAGCCTCCTAGCATGTCGGCCAATCGTTTGCAGATCGAAAGTCCCAGTCCTGTGCCGCCATATTGTCGTGTAGTGGAGGTCTCCGCTTGCATAAAGGGATTAAAGAGCGCTTCTTGTACTTCGGGTTTCATTCCGATGCCGTTGTCGGCGACGCTGATACGCAGTTGCGATTCTCCCAATTGATCGGCTCGGACGATGATTTTACCGTTTTCGGCTGTGAACTTGATCGCATTAGAAATTAGATTACTAAGAATCTGTCGCAATCTAACACTGTCACTCAGAATCACTTCGGGCAAACGAGGGTCGGTAAAGACGTGCATTGTTAGATGCTTGCGTTGTACCAGTGGCTCCATAGCGGCACACACCGAGTCGAACTTTTTCTCCAGTGATAGCGGTTCGTGCTCCAGCTCCATTTCACCCGCTTCAATTTTGGAGAAATCCAAAATATCATTGATCACCGTGAGCAGAGCCTGTGACGAATCGCTCATGGTTTCTACCAACTCCGCTTGCTCGGAATCTAAACTCGATCGTGCTAGCAAATCGACACAGCCAACAACACCGTTCATTGGGGTACGAATTTCGTGACTCATGGTAGCTAGAAAAGTTGATTTGGCGGCATTAGCCCTTTCCGCCACTAATAGTGCCCTGCGGTCGTCTTCTTGTTGCAGCCGATTGCTGATATTGCGAACAGTCGTTGCAATCATTGGGCCGTTTTTAGTTTCGATGTGCCCAAGGCTGATCTCAACAGGAAACTCCGTACCATTTTTACGAACGGCGCGTAGGTTGGTTATATTAGATGCCATAACACGAGGTTCGTATTTTTTTGAATGGTCTTCACGTAGGCCGACGTGATGCTTTCGGCGGTTGCTGGGGACTAAAGCTTCTATCTTCTGGCCGTATAGTTCATCGTGTGTCCATCCGAATAGCTCTACAGCTTTTCTATTCAGCATGCGAATGATGCCCTGATCATCAACCATTAGGATCGCATCGGGAGCCAGCTGGAACAGATCTTGAAAATAGTGCTGCATTTGTTCAGCTGATACCAAGGCTGCCCTTTGTGCAGAGGTATCCTCAATCATATAAACACAGAAAGGTTTTCCGTTTTCTGTGTCATTGAGTACCGTACCCGTTGCGCTTCCCCAGAACACCCCTCCACCTTTTTTAAGATAACGTGTTTCAGCATGATGGCGATTATCTTTAGTATTAAAAAGCAGCTCAAGATCAGCCTTCACCTGCTGAATGTCATCACTATGGCTGACATTTTGTATTGATAAGGCTTTAAGTTCTTCTTCTCTGTACCCCAGCATTTTGCATAGCGCAGGGTTTACCGAGGTAAAATGACCTGATTTATCAATAGTTGACATACCTATGCCGGCATTCATGAACAGGGCGCGAAAACTGGCATCACTCTTCTTTAATGCGTCTTCGGCCTGCTGGCGCCCTTTGATTTCGGCCTGCAAAAACAGGGTTCTTAATTTGGCCTGTCTTTTTAGCAACAGGGACCAGGTTAAGATAAATGTGAAAATGACCGCAAAGATTCCGGTGACCACAGCAATGCCGGTTAGGACCGTGGATTCTTCCAGGGTTTTTGGTTCGAGACCTCCGAACCAATGCAGGTAAAGGTCGTCAAATTGACCGCTGACTTGGGCGAGCTTTATTCCTTCATTAATCTGCTCAAGTAATTCCTTGTCGCCCTTTTTGACCGCGAACGAATAGTGCATCGTTAGGTTCGTATCTTCAAGATTCACGTAAACCAAGTTGTTGTGTTGCTGCTCCTTAATAAAGTACAGACCTGCCAATTTAGTTATCATGGCAAAGTCCGCCTTACCTTCGGCAAGGTGTGATAAAACATCAGGCCAGCGATCAACAGTTATAAGCTCTGCTCCTGTTGCGTTTTTTTCTAGATAGTCATGTGATAATCCGCCGCTAAGGGAGACCACCTTTTTCCCTTCTAAGTCACGAATAGAGCTTATGGCTGCAGTGTACTTGTCTTGAAATAGTGCGAGCTCATCTTTTAAATAAGGAACACTAAACTCTACAGATTGTGCTCTCTGATCAGAGTAGCCCATAGTTGTGACACCATCGATTACGCCAGTTTCTAAAGCCTTGCGTGATTCATGCCACGCTGCTTCTTTAAAATGGACGTGCAAGCCTTGATTGTTTGCGATGATCTTAGTTAATGCGACGCTAAAACCATCCTCCTCACCTTGTTTGTTAGTGAAAACATAAGGAGGGGAATCTGACTCATAACCTATGACAAGAGCTTCTTCAAGATCGGCACCTTCATGGGAAGACAGCTCAGCGTGTGAAGGAAATACACAAAATAAAAGGGTGTAAAACAAAAGCGTTGATAAGGACTTTAATGTCATGGGCTCAGTATTATCTTATATGAATTCGTATGATTAATTAGTCAAGCGTGATTAATTTTTGCTAGCAGTTAGCTTGAAAATTGTGGGCCTTAAATCCGTGTAAGACCCCGAGAACTCTATCTCAGCAGAAGGTATAGCCACTTGATCTAGATCATATGGAAAAGTATATGCTGCTGTACTCTCCAGACTATTACCACTAATATCCTGACGCTCAATCAAACACAAATTATGAGCTCTTCTTTTAATGTTAAATGCATCTATGGATAATCTTGAATCAAAAAGCATCCTCTTGGTTGATGATGATTCATTTATGCGTACGATTATCCACAAGGTATTGAGCAATCTTGGATTCCAGAATATTTTAGTTGCAGAAAATGGTCAGCAGGCTTTAGAGATCCTGCAGTCAGTCTCAATTGAGTTGTTACTGACTGACATTCAGATGCCAGTTTTGAACGGCCTTGAATTAACCAAACAGATTCGTTGCGGCGCTTCAAACCTCCAAAAAAATCTACCGGTAATCATCTTCACCTCTTTTTCAAGCCATGAAACGCTTGGCTCTGCTTTAGCATTGGATGTAAACGGTTTTTTGGTGAAACCGCTTAAGCCTGAAATTGTAAAAACAAAAATCATTCAGGCATTATCTGAAGGCAAGCATAATCTAAGGCACGACAATAATTATGCAAATGTCATTACAGACATGGATGTGTTGCATAAAATTAGTAGGGCTGAGGTTTCCCGGGTAGAGGAAAGAAAAGCTGACATAGCGGTAGAGGCGGAGACAAAGACAGAAGCAAGAAGAGTAGAGGCTGAGGCTAAGGCTAAGGCTGAGGCTAAGGCTAAGGCTAAGGCTAAGGCTGAGGCTAAGGCTGAGGCTAAGGCTGAGGCTAAGGCTGAGGCTGAGGCTAAGGCTGAGGCTAAGGCTGAGGTGGTCAGCAATCCGGGGATTTCCCTTAATAGGCTGCAACCTAATATGCGGTTAACAGAAGATATTATGCACAATAACGGGTCGGTATTATTGTCGGCTGGCTTTATCCTTCAGCAAGGCACAATTAATCGGCTGCATGAGCTGCGAAGTGTCTTAGCGTCACAAAAATGCTTTGTTGAAAATGCAGAGTAATTCTCATTAAAAGGAATAAAGAGGCCCCTCAATCAATATTATTGGCCATTAATCTCCTTAATTAAAAACAATACTCACGCAAGATAGCCGTAAAGCCGATCAGGCAAACATATTGTCAGAGTCTCGTGTCCCACTGCGCCAGCATCGAGTCGATATCATCGACTTTCTCGCTTCCAGATACAGACCAGGAACGCCTGAGCAATGTCAGGGTTTCAATTAAGTCGCTGCGTGAGGCTTTATCCTTATTATCAAGCCACCAGAGAATCACACTAAACATCATACCTATTTCAGCACGCGCAGCTATCTGCGGATTAATGCTACGGTTTACATGGCCGCTCTCGATTCCTTTCTTGATTTGCTTTATACGTAGCTCAACAATCGGTTCGAAAATATCCACACCTTTAAGCAATTCGCTGGAATCAGTATTGAGCGCTATGCGCATCAAATCTCTGTTTTGTTCGGCAAAGTCAAAAACAACCGTGATTTCTTCCCGCTCAGCATTATTTGCTCCGTCACCATAACCATGAACAGCAAACATTCCTGCGGCTAGCTTACCCACTGCAGCACGCAATATTTCCAGGAACAGTTCCTGCTTATCTTTAAAGTGCAAATAGAAGGTGCCATTTGCTATTCCTGCATCACGAGTTACAGCGGCAATTTTCATTCCGTGGTATCCCAGCTTTGCGAAGGCCCTGGTGCCCGACTCAACTAGCCGCCGACGTGTCTCCGCTTTCAATTGACCTTTAACGGATTCGCCAGTATTGGCAGTAACGTCCTGATCTCTTTTCTCCATAACCTTTTAAGCAGCTCCTGATTTGATTGGTATATCTCTCGTGGGAAAAACACAGTCTAACTTAGACTGAGACTTCTTTCACTACATGAGAGATATCTCAGTAATTAAAGATGAGAGCTGTCTCGTTTCATGAGAGATATCTCATTCGCCTTTATAATAGTCTTGATATAGTAAGTAAGTACTTACTTATTTAAATGTCCGTAAAATATGCGTTAACAATATTCTAAAAAAATTAACCTATAACGACGATAAAGATAATAAGACAGGCAGAGAAGCCGGATCTTCTTGGTTGGCGAAGTGGCCATATAAAAAGTTACAAGCGCCGTCATTTGATTTAGAGATTAATTTAATCCAGAGAGCCAAATTAAGTGCGTGTGACATTGATGATGAGAAACGTTTTAGGAAAAGATTCATGATGAATCTTCAATAATTTAGCCTGAATACTGCTGCTTTCCTTCACCCTGCTACTGCAATTTCGTACACTAGGTTCAATTAAAATAACTAAAAACACACCGCCAGGATTGCAATGGAACACGAAACGATAGCCTTTTCTTTTTTTCTTATCTTTAGCGGCGCAGCCGTTATTGCTTCCATAGCGCTCTATACTCGCCAACCTTTATTAGTGGCTTATATTGTCTTGGGTGCCCTACTTGGCCCCTTTGGTTTTGGGCTCATTACCAATACGGATTTACTGACGGACATTTCAAAAGTCGGCATCATCTTTCTACTTTTTTTATTAGGGCTCGATATGCAGCCCAA
>Ga0105356_10005175_pt1 | contig 12432 bp, 10 predicted proteins | sample GOMGulsemesocosm_3_FD_83502 | JGI IMG/M metagenome (GOLD analysis project Ga0105356, IMG submission 83502) | Methane-oxidizing microbial communities from mesocosms in the Gulf of Mexico - GOM9D Gulf of Mexico | ecosystem: Environmental > Aquatic > Marine > Cold seeps | place: Gulf of Mexico...
AAACTTTTATCCTATCTACTGTGTCTCAACATTGTGAAGATAATATGATTATTAAACCAAAAACTCGCGGTTTCATCTGTACCACAGCTCATCCTATTGGTTGTGATTTTAATGTTAAAGAACAGATACAGTATAATAAAGAACAAGGTGCTATTGAAAATGCACCGAAACGTGTTCTGGTAGTTGGCTCATCAAGTGGTTATGGGCTTTCGTCTCGTATTACCGCTGCATTCGGTGGTGGCGCTTCAACTATTGGTGTATTTTTCGAAAAACCGGCTACAGAAAGAAAAACGGGTACAGCAGGCTGGTATAACAGTGCTGCATTTGAAAAGTATGCAGCAGAAGAAGGCCTATATGCAAAGAGCATTAATGGCGATGCATTCTCTGACCAAGCAAAACAAACTGTAATTAACCTAATTAAAGAAGATCTTGGTCAAATTGACCTCGTTGTTTATTCATTAGCATCGCCAGTACGTAAGTTACCAAGTACGGGTGACGTTGTACGTTCTTGCTTGAAACCTATTGGTGAAACGTATACAGCGAAAGCAGTTGATACCAATAAAAATAAGATATTTGAAGCAAGTGTTGAACCTGCAACAGAGCAAGAGATCCAAGATACCATTACCGTTATGGGTGGTGAAGATTGGGAATTATGGATGTCTGCATTATCTGATGCTGGTGTATTAGCTGACGAATGTAAAACCGTTGCTTATAGCTATATCGGTACAGAAATCACATGGCCTATCTATTGGGACGGCGCATTAGGCAAGGCGAAGCAAGATCTTGATCGTGCAGCGCATGCTATCGATACAGACTTGAAAGCAAAAGGCGGCAGTGCAAACGTAGCTGTACTTAAGAGTGTAGTCACACAAGCAAGTGCTGCAATTCCTGTTATGCCACTTTATATCGCAATGGCATTCCGTGTGATGAAAGAACATGGGTTACATGAAGGCTGCTTAGAGCAAATTTCACGTCTATTCCGTGGTTCACTTTACCCGCAAGGTGTTAGCAGTGCTAAATTAGACGAAGAAAATCGTCTACGTATGGATGACTGGGAACTTCGCGATGACATTCAAGCTACTTGCGTGAAGTTATGGGACGAAGTAACAGATGAGAACTTATTTGAAACGACTGATTATCAGTATTACAAAGATGAGTTCTTAGCATTATTTGGCTTTGGTATCGAAGGCGTTGATTATGATGCTGACGTAAATCCAATTGTTGATTTTGCACCAATTACGCTTGATTAGTCTTTTATCTGTTTTGAACGGTCGCGCTTAATTTAGCTAGCCATTCATCAGGTACAAGTATTAACCGCTCAGCCTCTTTTTGATTTTCAAATCGAAGAAGCTGAAGCGGTTTTTTTTCGCCCATTTTTTGATGTCGGTAAATATTAAGCTCTGCCTCTGTTCGTGTCGCGAGGTAATCAGGTTTCATTATTTGATACCAGTGGTGATGTATACATTCTCTCCTAAAATGATGATGTGTTATCCAGCGCCAATTGCAGTTATTCGGTAATAACTGGTTTGTTAGCTCAAGCGCAGGGTGGGCTTGGTATAAGCGCCCTTTGAGTATTATTTTTTCATTGTCAATATTGATATTGTGTTCGCGTAATAATCCTTGTGCAGCTTCTTGTTGACCTAATTTAATCTGGTGTTTTAGCATATGGTTAAATTTAATATCGAAACGATCTCTGATGTTAGCGCCATACCATAATGACGGTTTATTATTTAGGCTAGGGTAACCGAGGTAAAATTTGACTGCGACTTCAAAATGAGTCACCCGATTAGTGGTGTGGTCTTTGACAATAAAATCAAACTCTCCATACGTTAAATGTGCATCTCGTACTTGAGTATGAGCGAGCAAGACGTCAAAGTTTGGGTTATCGGTAAAAAAGAAATGCCAAAGCTTTTCAAAATATAAGCCTAATTTTATCGCTGGCTGAACAAAGTTAAGCAAAGGCGTCGGATCGTTATCTAATGCAAATAGCCGAGGTAAGTAGTTTGTGTATTGTTGATCGAACCAAGCGGGTGGAATTAAATAGCTATCATCAAGGTTGATCATTGGGGGACTTGCAATTGACCATGCCAAGTCTCGTACCATGGGATGGTTAAAATTATACTTGTAGGTGTCTAAAATACTTTCTTGCGGCATGTTATTTGCTTCAAGCTCTAACTTAACGTATACATATAACCTTAGATTAAGATCCAACAAAAAACGAGGAGCCGGCATGGCCTCACTCAATAATAAAAAACTTGAAAATATTTTAACTGAATTTATGCAGCCACACCGTGTACGTGACTTTACTGTCAACGGTATGCAGGTTCAGGGGCGTGATACGGTGACTAAAGTGATCACAGGTGTCACGGCATCCCAAGCATTAATTGATGCTGCCGTAGAGCAACAAGCGGATGCAATTTTAGTCCATCATGGTTATTTTTGGAAAAATGAATCACCAGCGATTACGGGTATTAAATACAATCGCATTAAAACGCTGATTAAAAACGATATTAACTTGTATGCTTATCATCTACCGTTAGATATACACCCTGAATTGGGTAACAATGTTGAATTAGCTAAGCTATTAGGCATTACGGTTCGTCGTGGTTTGGAACCGTGGGATAAAGCGAGTGTTGCTTTAGTGGGGAAATTCGAAGATGAGATTTCGACAGAAGAACTCACTCAACGTATTGAAACTCAACTTAACCGTGCGCCACTGGTTGTCGATGCGGGTAAACCCATTAAGTCGGTTGCTTGGTGCACTGGTGGTGGTCAAAGTTATATTGAATTAGCAATTGAACAAGGGATTGATGCATTCATCAGTGGTGAAGCATCCGAACAGACAATTCATTTAGCGCGTGAAGCGGGCATGAGCTTTTTTGCAGCGGGTCATCACGCAACAGAGCGTTATGGCGTTAAAGCGTTAGGTGAATGGCTAGCAGAAGAAAAAGGCTTGGACGTTACCTTTATTGATATTGATAATCCGGTGTAATTAAATGGGCTTACTCATTAAGTCAATATCTTGATGAGTAAGCCTTTTATGTATAAATTACATATTTAGCTTGTTGTCATACTCGGTCATATGGATAGTCAGTTTTAAATCGATGAGAATATTCCTAAAACGGCGTGGTGCAGGTTGTTCACACAGCGCTTTGATATCACAGGCCAAGGCTTGAGTTGGGCATGCGACTTGGCGGTAATATTCGGCATACGATTCTGATAAATGAGCATGAGCAGCGCGTACCGCATAAGGGTCAATGGTTTTAATTTTGTTCTCGTAGCGCCTGATGACCTGTTCAACCGCTTTTAACTGCTTAATTCGATTTGTTATAATTGTCTTTTTGCGTAAGCAAGCTGCTAATGGTTTCTTAATGCAACCGATGGCAGTGTGTAATGCTATTTTTAACCACAAGTCCCAATCTGATACCAGCTTTATATTATGATCAAAACCGTCTAGTGCTAAATATAAATCCCGTCTAACAAGTACTGTCGATGTGCCAATGATGTTTTCCGAGAATATCGCTGCAGCACCTTGAGGGATGACAAATGCATCAGCGCTATGCTGAAGTATTTGTCGTTTAAAATAATCGCTATGCGTAAAGCTGTCATGAGTGACTTCACTTTTATCATTCATTAATTCACAGTTAGTAAAGCAGATGCCAAGTTGCGGGTTTTCTTTCATAAACTTGATTTGTTGTTGTAGTTTGTCTTTATACCAGAATTTATCGGCATCAAGAAAAGCGATATATGTGCCACTTGCCACCCTAGCAGCATGGTTTCTCGCTGTTGATGTACCTTCGCCATTTAATTTTAACGCGATAATATTATTGTGTTTTCGGCAGAGTTGGCAAATCCATTCCCAGCTACCATCGGTTGAACCATCGTCAACAATGATGACTTCTATTCTATCTATATTTTGTTGCCAGATACTCTCGATTGCTTGAGGTAGAGAAGGAAGACAATTTTTAGTTGGAATAATGACACTCACTGTTGGTTTCATATTCGCTCCTACTTATTCTATCAATTACAAATCCTTTGCATTAATAAATAGCTTAGTTGATTAAATTAATAACGGCTGAGATGTTTTTAATATCAATTATATTCCCATCATATTTAAACCATATTTAAACCATATTTAAACCATTGTTTTTATATGGTCTAGTCTTGATACATAGTTAACGGGTTGCAAGGGATGTACTTATATGGATATGCTTGGATCAATAAAGCTATGGTTAAAACATGATGATAGTGTGATAGCTAAAGCATGCCATCGTTGTATTCGTAAACTAATGCATTTCTCTATACCTGTCATCCCTTTACTTCACCCTTGTATGCTTCGAATACACCTCCTTATTACCAATTTATTCGCAAATACATTGCGTGTTTTATATTGGACCCCGTTATTTAAAAGTCGCTTAGTAACAAGACCGAGTAACTTATATTTATATTCAGGAATGCCATTGGTATTAGGGCATTTAACCATTGAAATAGGCGACAATTGCCGTGTATCTGGTATCTCGACATTAAGTGGACGAAGTATGAATGGGCAGCCATCACGCCTGATTATAGGGAACAATGTGGATATAAATTGGCAAAATAATATTGCGGTTGGTGGCAATATCGTGATTGAAGATAACGTAAGACTAGCTGGGCGGGTTTTTTTGGCTGGTTATCCTGGCCACCCCGTTGATGCTAAAGAGCGGGCAGAAGGGCTACCTGATCACGAATATCAAGTCGGTGACATTATTTTAAAGCGAGATGTTTGGTTAGCGACTGGCGTAAGTGTCATGGCTGGCGTGACTATCGGAGAGGGTACAATTGTGGCTGCTGGTAGCATCGTCACCAACGATTTACCCTCCAGAGTACTTGCTGGTGGCATACCAGCTAAGGTGATTAAGTCACTATGAACAATTGGCAATGGATTGTATTTGGTGAGGACTGGGGACGCCACCCAAGTAGTACACAGCATTTGATGAAATGTATGACAATTAAGCATGGAGTATTTTGGGTTAATTCAATCGGTTTGAGACGTCCGAAGTTGACGGATGGTAAACGCATCATTGAAAAACTAAAACAACTGAATAATGCCTCTGCGAATAATTTTAACCAGAATAAAACACTTGCGGATGTTGAAGTGAAACCGCTAGAGATTCTTGCACCAATTGCCTTACCGTGTCCTGGAAGTCGTATTGCTTATGTGATTAATCGTCTGTTATTAACCTATCAAACTCGAGCGATTTTGGCCAGGCATGTAGTAGATAAAAACTTACCGCGTATTTTATGGTTATCATTACCAACGGGGCGCTGTGTCATCGATGCATTAGAAGAAGATATAGTGGTTTATTATGCTGGTGATGACTTTAGTGCATTGCATGGTGTTGATCATAAACAAGTCAATTTTGAAGAGACTGAACTTGTCAAACATGCTGATATTATCTTTGCCGCAAGTGACAATATTGCCCGTCAGTTTCCTCAGAGCAAAACTTATTTGTTACCCCATGGCGTAGATTTAACGCACTTTTCATCAGTATGTGAACGTCCAGGTCATTATCCTGATTCAGATCTTGTCGTTGGCTATTATGGCAGTATTACCCGTTGGTTGGATTTTGAATTAATTACTTTCCTTGCGCGTGCTAGGCCAGATATTACATTTTTATTTATTGGTAAAATTGAGTTCGACGATTGCCCCATTTTTGAGTATGACAATATTGTCCATTTAGAGGATATGCCTCATGGAGAGTTGATTCAATATGCTGCTAATTGGCAAATATCATTAATCCCATTCGTTGACAATGAACAAATTAGAGCATGTAACCCTTTAAAATTAAGAGAATATTTAGCCATTGGTCACCCCATTTTAAGCACTAAATATCCGGCCGTTATGGAATTTTCAGAATGTATTTATATAGCTGAAAATCAACAACAGATGCTAGAACAGTTAAATGTTGTATTAACTTTATCGGAGGGAGATCTTACACAGCTTAAAGACGAATCACGAAAAATGGTTGAAAGTTCAACTTGGGAAGCTAGATGTGATTATGTGTCGGCGTTATTAATTGAGAAACTAACAGATAAAGACAACATTGGATGTAATTAACAATGGTCTTTGGAGTAAATTATGAAAGGATTTATCCAGAATAAACATATCCGAACAGTACTATTGTTCGTTACGTTAATATCGCAATACGGATGTTCGAACTCTCCAACGGTTATTCCTATGGCAATGACTGGGATAGTATCGGTATCAGATCCAGATAAATCAGAAGGAATAGAACCGAGAAAACTCAATTTTACTTTTGAATACAAGCAAGTAGAGCTAAGCAGAGAGCAGCGAAATCAGTTACTTTACCTTTATGATTGGCCGCATGGTGCGATCATTAGCTATGGTAAAGCAAAAGCCGAAAATGCCTATGCTGGTTTGTCTATAGGGCATAAACGTGTGCAAGCTGTTAGCCAAGCTTTAGCGAACAGTCAGCAAGTCCTTGAGGTTAATTATGATCCGACACTCGCTGCGGATTCTGTGCTTATTGAAGAAAAGATTATTCAAACAATACGTATATCTGCAGATAACCGGACGGATTTAGTTGAAAGCTCTAGGCTGTAAATATGGGGATTATTATATGGGGTAATATATACCGGTTTATCGAGATCATGTGGCGCCGGCGTTATTACCTTGGTATTTCGATTGTGATCGCTATCATTTTTTCATCGTTAATCAGTATTATGACACTTAAGCGATTTGATGCGCATACATCGATATTAGTTCAGGAAAGTGCATTACTTAACCCATTTTTAGAAGACTTATCAGTATCGTTCAATCTTGAACAAAGGATCGTTGCTTTACGTGTCTTAGTACATAGTCGACACATACTATTAACAGTTGCTAACAAGAATAAGTTAATCGATACAAATAGCAGTTATCGAGACAGAGATTTAATTGTTGAACAGCTTTCAAATGCAATCATTTTAACGTTATCTGGCACAGATCTCGTTATTATATCTTTGACTTGGGATGACCCAGACCAAATGGAATCAATTTTGAGCTCTGTTAGTCAATTGTTTATTGATAGTTTAATGGCACCAAGTAGAGCATCGATTATTTCATCGGAAAAATTTCTACTTTCACAGCTCGAATTAAGACGTGATAAATTGGTCGTCGCAGAGGAAAAAATGGCCTCTTTTCGTCGTGAACATCTCGGTGTTTTACCTGAACTTTTTATTCAAAACAACCAAACGTTATTTTCAATCTACAGCGACATTAGGCTGAAAGATATCGAGTTATCAGGTGCTTACGGACAGTTAAATAGCTTGAAACTTAAATTGGCGCAAACGAATCCCGTGATCGGTGTTGTTGAAGAGCAAATAGTTTCGGCAGAAGCAAAATTATCATTATTAAAAGCAAGTTATACCCGTAATCACTCTAAAGTTCAGTCTGTTGAATTGCAGTTAAATAATTTAAAAAATGAGCAAAATAAATTACTCAGTAAAAATGTGAAGTTAACAGACGAACAGCTAAAGCAGCTGTGGAATTTAGCGTCTGTTGTTGATAACGGAGGTAGTGAAAGTAAAGTTCCGTCACTGCTATTGTCTCAGCTAGAAAATCTACAAGCAGCGCAATCGCGTGTTATTCAATTGGAAAATGAAGTTGCAATGTTACGTCAACAATCTGAGCGTTTAACAAGTCATGTCGCGATGGAGGCTGATGTGGCTAAAGAGCTCAGCGCTTTGAAGCGAGATCTCACTGTTAACACGAAATTGTATCACGACTTGTTAAACCGTCATGAGATGGCAAAAGTGACTGGTGAGCTAGGTCGTCATGAAGAACCTGAAAAAATAAAAGTAATTGATAGGCCATTTACGCCTGGTTATCCCTCTAATCTACCTCTATTCGTATATATTATGATTGGTCTACTTGGTGGTATCGGTGGTGGTATTGGTTTGGCGATCATGGTTGAATTATTAGACGATACGATATGGCACGTAAAAAAAATCAGTGTGTTTGGTGATATTGATATTATCGCACGATTACCTGCGATTGATTATGAAAAGGATGTCGACAATGAAAGTCATGGTTGAAATTATTCAACACCTAAAACCGGGTGGTATTGAAAAGCTAGTCATTGATATCATGCGATTACAAGTTTCAGATGTCAGGGTTTACATCGTTGCGTTAGAGGGCGATAAATCAGCTTGTTTAGCTAGCTGGCCAGCACTGAAACGGTATCAAGAACGATTGATTTTTTTAGAAAAACAGCCCGGATTTAAACTCTCGACAGTAAGGCGGTTACGTAAAGTATTAAGAAAGTTAGAGGCTGATGTTATACACACTCACCATATTGGACCTTTGCTTTATGGTTGTATGGCAACGTTAAAGTCAACCAATATACAGCATATTCATACCGAGCATGATACTTGGCATTTGTTGGATCATAAGCAGTTACAGATGACAAAGCTAATGTTGCGGTTGAGTCGAATTATATTAGTCGCCGACGCTTCCACTGTTGGAACACAACTATCAGAAATGCTTGGTAGTCATGTTGCTCCGATCACGATCTTAAATGGTATTGATACGGAAAAATTTTTACCGAGTCTAAGTCATAAAGCCTATAAAAATAACGCCCGTGTTTTCAAAATAGGTTGCGCAGCAAGGTTAGTGACTGAAAAATCGTTGGATGTATTAATTCAAGCGATCGCGGACATCCCTAATGCTGAATTGTATATTGCTGGTGATGGCCCTGAAAAACATAATTTGGTTAATTTAGTGCAGGAATTAGACCTATCAACTAAAGTTAAATTTATTGGCTATACAGATGATATGGTTGGCTTTTATCACAAGCTAGATCTATTTGTATTGACGTCATCAAATGAAGGGCTGCCTTTGTCAATATTAGAGGCTCAGTCTTGTAACGTACCTGTCGTTTGTAGTGATGTAGGGGGGGTACATGAGGGAGTATGTAAACAAACTGGCCGATTAATTAAACGTCATACTGTTAATGAATTCCATATTGCAATCAAAGCGCAGATGAAACGGTGTAGTGAATATCACCCCCGTGATTTCATTACGCAAAACTTTGATATCAAAAAGATGATCACTGCTTATAACAAGCTTATTGAGGAATAGCTATGGATTGGCTTCTGTTTGGTGCAATATTATCGATTAACTTATTTGTTTATCACCATTGGGCTTACCCTAAAATTTTGCAACTTTATGCAAAGTGTAAGGTCGGAGATAAAAAACACGACACATTTAAATCGCGTAACTATGTTGCAAATGAAGTTGATGATGAACTTCCTATCATAACCATTGTGATGCCTGTCTATAATGAAGCTAAATACTTAGGGGATAAGCTGACAAATATATTGATGCTTGATTATCCGGCCGATAAATTAAATGTTGTGCTCGGGTTTGATGGTTGTTCAGATAGCTCTGTTGAAGTCGCGGAACAATACTTAGAACAGTTCAAATTGCATGGCATACACATTGAGTTAGATGTAAACGAAGAAAATCATGGCAAGGTTTATGTTATCAATAAGCTATTAATGCAATATAAAGCAACGTCCGATATTTTAGTTTTAAGCGATGTCAGTGCGTTGATTTCCATTGATGCTATGCAGATATTTGCTTACCGGATGGCTGAGAAGTGCGTAGGCATTGTGACAGGCGACTATCAGTTATATGAGCATGGTTCGAAAGGGGAGGCGCATTATTGGAACTACCAACGTAATATTCGCAAAGCAGAAAGTATAACAGGGTCAATTATTGGACCGCCTGGTGCTTTATATGCAATTAAAGCAGCGTTATTTGAAGCGATCCCGTTTGATACCATTAACGACGATTTTGTCTTCCCTATGTTGTTGGTAAGCCGTGGATATAGGGCCGTTTTGGATGAACGAATTTCGATTGTTGAAATGGAAGCAACAAGTGAGTCGGATGATTTTTCACGACGAACCCGCATAGGTGCAGGCAATGTTCAGCAAGTGCTTCGACTTAGAAGTTTATTGTCATCGCGACATGGGTTGACAGGGTTTAACTTTTTTAGTGGTAAATTCTTACGGACACTAATGCCGTTTAATTTAGTGGTTTTATTTGTGTTCACATTTTTTCTAACAAATAGTCAATCTGTCATTGTTGCTAACCTAGCTTGGTTCTTATGGATGAGTCAATGCGGTTTGTATGGTGGTTCGGCTGTGGGTTTGTTGTTTGATATAGCGCCTGTTCGTCAACCTTGGGCATCTCTTTATTATATAGCAGTGGGTTATATGGCTAGTTTTTATGGTGGAATTCGTTATATTTTTGGTTTAGAGCGAGGAGCTTGGATTAAAATTAACAGTGAACAAGTGAATACGAATGATTTTCAGAAGAAAAGCGTGGTTATTCCTAAACGAATTTCTGATATTGTCATATCGATAGTAGCACTGTGTATTATTGTACCTTTTGTACCATTTATCGCACTCGCTATTAAATTGAATTCTAAAGGGCCTGTTTTTTATCGTCAATTACGCGTAGGTGAAATCCGTCATGAATATGTGGAAGTATTTATGCTCATTAAATTTAGAACGATGGGGTTAGAGTCAGAATCGAAATCAGGTCCTGTTTGGGCACAAAAGGAAGATGCGAGAGCGACATCCGTAGGCAGATTCTTGCGTAAGACAAGGATCGATGAATTACCACAACTGGTCAATGTATTACTTGGTGATATGGCGATTGTAGGGCCAAGACCTGAACGACCTATTTTTTGTGGAAAGTTAGAAGAGAAAATTCCGTATTATTTAGAGCGTACTCATGGTGTTAGACCTGGTATAACTGGATTAGCACAAATTTCGCAAGGCGCAGATACTTGTATCGAAGATGTTCAAAACAAACTCTATTGGGATCATACATATGCTTTAAACCTAACGAGTTTTACTCGATGGCTTAAAGCAGATGTCATTATTATATTAAAAACCTTACTAACGATGCTGAAGTTCAAAGGTCATTAATCATTTACGTTTATTGAGCGGCCTCTGTTTCTTCAGGTAGTGGTGGCTCATATTTTCTTATTTGTATTAGCATGCCAAACATAGGGTGATCAAGATAGTGGATTTCGCCACTGCGGATCACGCGTAATTGCTGCATTGGATAGCTATTTAAGAAGGGCACCTTTTTATCACCTAGTTGTGTATTATTAACAACTTCGTTAAGTGCAGCATTATTTTCGATGACTTCATCCACCTCAAAATCTTCTGCTTCTGCATTGATTTTAATTTGTTCACCTGTAAATGCTATTTCATTGTGCTCTGCTTGCTTAGGTTCTAAATGAATGCCAAGTAGTGCCAATAAATCAATATTTTCAGCATTCGTTGTCACTTCTTCTTCTGCCGAGTCTAGACCTTCAACTTTAGTTGCCGAAATAACTTTGGTGCCTTCTTTACGTACAAACAAGTTTGTTTTTGCATAAAGATAATGTTCTAGATATATCGTTAATTCACCATCAATTTTCCAAACCGGAGCGGTAGGTTCTGCTGGTGTTGTAATAATTTCAGTATCACTTGCTTGGACGATAACACCATCATCGATGGTCGCTGCATTATCTAAATCGATCACGTTTGATTGATTGGTAATCGTGCTCGCATTACCAGTAATGGCTGTCGTTATTTGTGCTGATGCTGCCGCTGTAACGGGCTGGTGTATCACATTACCATTCAACTGGTATTGTTGTTGATAATTTTGACCTGCAAACAGACGAATTGGTATTGCGTCCTTCCGTGTTTTAGGCTGCATACGCCATGCTGAATGCAAAACAACATTGTAATTAGCATGGTTGTTTAGTGCTGAAAATTGTTCGTTAAGTTGCAACTCACTTGCTGGCACAATCTGTAGGGCTGGATCTTTGACGTTATTTTTTAAATTGGCACCATCAATGACAACATTCGTTGATTTAATTATATCGCTGTTTATATCTGTTTCAGCGACAGTTTGTCGATCGTTATCTTCACCGTAAATTGGTAACGTATCGCTATCGTCGATAAGCGTAGGCTGTAACCCTGCTGTGATTGTATCGTTAGCGATAGCTTGTGCATCTATATTACCGCTGACGTTTGGTGTGATCAAATTATCATGGTTAATGAATAATGACATCGGGTCTTTATTCTGTTTTGAATAAGTTGGGTATACGGCTTGATCCCAATGTTCTATCACTTTAGCTGGATTGATATTACGTTCGAATAAAATAACTTCGACTTCAAACCAACGCTCTTGATCTGCAGCGTTCACTGTAAATGAACTGCCAACAGATAAACCGACTAATAAACTGATTAACGACTTTTTCAACGTTTAACTCCTGCAATTGTATTTTTTGCAAATTCAACTAGCATTGCTTCTACTAATTTAACACGATCTTTTGCATCCGGTGATTTGATTGCAAACTTCAATTTTGATGGTCCATCCATGCT
>Ga0105356_10005181_pt1 | contig 12427 bp, 5 predicted proteins | sample GOMGulsemesocosm_3_FD_83502 | JGI IMG/M metagenome (GOLD analysis project Ga0105356, IMG submission 83502) | Methane-oxidizing microbial communities from mesocosms in the Gulf of Mexico - GOM9D Gulf of Mexico | ecosystem: Environmental > Aquatic > Marine > Cold seeps | place: Gulf of Mexico...
GACAACGTACACAATAGACTCCCTTGGGCTGCACCTGCTCTTTGTATTCGCGCCTTATCTCGGCTTTCATCTGACTGTCCATATTTCCCCGCTCTCAACTCATTTACAGTATCACTGCCTCATCAAACTCATTAACACCAAGACAATATATCCATACTTATTATTACCATGGTATTAATACGAAAATATATAATACCACCTATTTATATATTCGCAATCACTGTCTGGTGATATCAGTACAGGCCAGTGGCCAGCAGCACTATTAGAACTGCGAATTGGGTAAATTCAGAACAAAAAAAAGCGCCCCTCGACGAGTCGAGGGGCGCCCACACCATTTATAGTGGTATCGGTGAGTTAGCGCGAGGTTATTACTCGACGATAGCCTGATAGACCAAGTTTTTAAACTCACTACCCAGACGGGTTTTGTGTGGCAGGCTCTGTACCATAAAAATACCAATCAGTTTTTCCTGGGGGTCGATCCAAAAACGGGTACCAGCAGCACCGCCCCAGTTGTATTCACCGACCGAACCCTGCTCACCGATCTGGCCCTGATCCAGCGCCACGGCGAAGCCCAAACCAAAACCGACACCGTTGCGACCAAAACCCATGGGCATATCACCCAGGTGGTTAGTGGTCATCAACTCAACCGTTTTTGGGGACAAAATACGCACACCATTGAGCTCGCCGCCGTTGAGCATCATCTGGCTAAAAATCATGTAATCCTTGGCAGTAGACAACATACCGCCACCGCCGCCCTCAAACTTGGCGCCTTCCTGATAACCCATATCGATGGCTTTGCTGCCCACTTCGAGTTCAGTAGAAGTATTGGCCGTTAAGAATGCAGCGGCACCGGCGGCACTACCCTTGGGCGAATATATCTGCGCCAAACGGTCGACCTTGTTTTTAGGAATGGTAAAACTAGTGTCATTCATACCCAGCGGGGTAAACATGCGCTGCTGTAAGAACTCACCGAAGCTCATACCGGAGATAGCCTCAACCAAGCGACCCTGAACATCAACCGAAACACTGTAGTGCCACTTGGTTCCCGGCTCGTACTGCAGCGGCAATTGGCCCAAATCGGTTACAAACTGCTGCAGAGTCTGATTGCCCATAAGGCCAGCCTTGCGGTAGAGCTGGTCTACTTCGGTGTTACCAAAAAAACCATAGGTCAAACCGGCAGTGTGGCGCATCAGGTCGCGAATAGTGGGCTGACGGCCAGGCTTGCGGGTTTCACCGAGCTTGGATTTGTCACCGGCGCCGATAGTGCGACTGTTAGTGCCATCGGATACCATCTTGGTTTCACCATCTGCGGTGGACACTGCTAGCTGCAAATTGGCCATTTCCGGGATATAACGAGCGATGGGGTCGTTGAGAAAAAAGCGACCCTCTTCGTACAACATCATCAGCGCGACAGTGGTAATCGGCTTAGACATCGAATAAATGCGGAAAATCGCGTCTTCCAGCATTGGCTTATTGGCCTCGCGGTCACTCTGGCCATAGGTTTCGTTGTATACGATGGTGCCGTTGCGGGCAATCATACCCAGACCACCCACCATGATGCCCTCGCTGACCGCGCGATTCATGTGCTCGGTAATACGGTCAAGGCGCTGCTGGGAAACACCCTGCGCCTTGGGGTCACCGGAGTTTAAGTCTTTGGCGGCGACCGGTGTTGCCAATATAAAAAGTACAGATAAAAATATGCCTGTTATTGAATGTTTCTTTGCAATCATAATGGGTCCCTTTGCTGTTATCAGTTGTCTCGGGTCAATTTTGAGCAGCAAGACTACCGTAATAGCGCTGTTATTTCCATTAACACTGAGACAGCTTCGCGTTACAGCACGATCAACGAAGCACCTTGAAAAGGCCCTGCCAATCGCGCTCAACCGCAGTGAATGGGGTCACTAAGCAAGCGCACGATGCGATTCAAAAAGACCTGCTAACATGATCATGAATAGCCATGCTCTCGCATGCTTGCCGAGGTACAAACTTTAGCATCTAGGAGAGTATCGTATTACAATGCGTCACTATCTGCCTTGCCTGTGGTTTTGCATTGGTTACTGGTGATGCATTGCAAAACGTATTCGAACAATTCGGCCAGCTTATTGCGTCGTTAACAAGACAGCAGTGCGAACGTATCTAATTCAAGCGACTCTTCGCACAAACTATTTAAATCAGAGCATACTCATATAACGATAATACCCGAGTTACCATGACTAAACGAACAGTAGGTAATAACGACGACATTGATGCCACGGTAGTGTCTACGTCAAACGCTAATACAAGCGTTTCCCTGCCAAAGGATAAAGATGTAAGCGCATCGCCATCAGCTGCGGCGGTGCCACCGGACAATGACAATACCGTCGTCAGTAAACCTAAGCAGAACAGCAGTCACGTCAACGATGTCGAGGACAACGAGCGCACTGTCATCGCCACTGTGCAGCCACTGAAGCCATTAGCCGATGTCCAGGGCGATGACGCCACGGTAGTCGCTACTGCAGCGGTGACTACTGTCTCCCAGGGCAGTACTGTCGGCAGTCCGCTATCGGCTGCGACGCCATTGCCGGACAATGACAGGACCGTGGTGGCCAGTCCCCAGCAAGATAATCATCAAAGCCAAATCAACTCAGCTGCAACCGCTGACTATACCGGCAGTTCTACCGGCAACTATACCGAAACCAAAAACCCATTAACCAATACGTTTCACAAGCCCTTTGTTCTTGGCGGCGAGGCAATTAAAGATCGCTTTATTATAAAAAAGGTTTTGGGACAAGGTGGCATGGGAATGGTCTGTCAGGCCTTGGATTTGCGCCGGGTTGAAGCAGATGACGAAGAGCCCTATATAGCGATCAAATTGTTAAGTGATGGCTTCCGCCAACATGCCAGTGCATTTAAATCCCTGCAACGTGAAACCAAAAAAACGCAGGCCCTAGCACACCCCAACATTATTACCGTTTACGATTTTGATCGCGACGGTGATACGATTTTCATGACCATGGAAGAGTTGGACGGCTATCCTCTTGACGCAATCATTAAGGGATCTACTGACGTTGAACTCAACGCAAAGACCGCACTAAAGATTGTCAGGGAGATTGCGTTGGCACTTGAATATGCGCACTCCAAAGGTATTATCCATTCTGACTTAAAACCGGGCAATATATTTTATACGAAAACAGGACAGACCAAAGTCTTAGATTTTGGTATTGCCCGCGCACTCAACAGTGAATTGTATAAGGACAATTTCGACGCCGGAGACTTACACTCGCTAACCCCCAGATACGCCAGTCTGGAAATGTTTGAATATGGCGACCCCGATCCCCGCGACGACATTTATGCGCTGGGAATCATTGCAGGTCAACTCTTAGCGGGTGAACACCCCTATCGCGGCAAGACTGCCACAGAAGTGCGCGACGGCGAACTCAAGCCGGTATTTAAAAAGCCTCTGGGGCGCCTCTATAAAAAGGCCATTAGCAAAGCTGTCGCTGTACATCGTGATGAGCGCACGCAATCGGCAAGCCAGTTTTTATCCAGCCTGAACTGGGCTGAAAAAGGCGCTAGACGGGTGATGACCGCAGCCGTGGTGGTCATTTTGTTAGCGATAGCCAATGCCTTTCTCATAGACTCTGTTGATACAGCAGTGCCTTTATCTGACTTACCCGCAGCCGAGCAAAAATTCGTGCTACACAATATTGCAGAGGCTGATATAGCGTTAAAATTTCAAGACTATAACGGGGCTTTGGTTTATCTTGAACAAGCCTACCAGCTGCATCCCAGCAACGAGGACGTCGAAGATCGCAGCCGGCAGATCATTACTGTGATGCAAGAGCAGCTTGACACTAAAAAGGACGATGCTGACTATCAAAAATTTATGCTCAAACAAATAGCAGAAGTCGGAGAATATGACTTTATCGCAAGAAACGAACAATACCAAAAATTACAGCAGCAACTGCAATAGACTGATAGACATCTCGGCCATTGGCAATTCTTTGACTTTACTCCAGATCTAAGAGGATTTTATTGTGTTGAATAATCTGAGTATTTTCCGCTCACTCGCGACAGTGACTATTGTGACCACCCTGATTGGCTGTTCCACCAATGAATCCACAGCGACTGCAAATTCAGCCGCGGCAAGTCAGTCGGAAACGGCGCATGCTAGCCGTATTGCCGAGTTACAAGTTGTCGACTGTTTGCTGCCAGGACAAATGCGAATGTTAGGCAATCGTAGTTATATGACGCCTCGCAGACCGGCCACCGTTACCGCAGCAGAGTGCCGAACACGCGGCGGTGAATATGTCGCCTATGACCGCGCCGACTTTAAAACCTCGCTGCGGGTATGGATGCCCTCAGCAGAGCAGGGCGATGCAGCGGCACAGGTAAGCGTAGGTGAAATATTCGAACAAGGCGCAGGCGGCAAACCCAACTATGAGGCGGCTATCATTTGGTATAACAAAGCCGCACAGCAAGGCAACAAGCGCGCGCAATTTAATCTGGGCACCTTATATGAACAGGGCCTGGGTGTAGATAAAGATTCCATCGCCGCTCTTGGTTGGTACCGAATGGCCTGGGGACTACCCCAAGACAGCATCGTTTTTCAGTCTGCCGTTGACCAGCAGCAAAAAAGTGCACTAAAAGTACTGAACAAAGAAATACGGAAAAAAGATTTGCAAGTTAGCATTATGAACAAGCAAATAGCGAGTCTCAGCGATGCATTAAAAAGTCAGAGCAATACTGATCTACTAATGGAAGTGGAAGAGTTGAAAGCGCTGATTGCAGAGCTTGAGGCGGAGAGCCGAGTAGCCAAAGAGAAAAAAGTCTCCATTGAACAGCGAGCTGACGGCCTAAAACTCAGGGCTTCCAATGTCGTCGCTGCCTCCACAAATTTCGAACGCGCTGGCGACGATGTTGAAAGCGATGATATTAATTTTGGGAAATACTACGCACTAGTTATAGCCAATCAAGAATATGACAAAATTGACAATCTCGATACGCCAGTAAACGACATCAACGCTGTCGCCGACCTGCTCACAACGCGCTATGGCTTTAATGTAAAAAAAGTTATTAACGCTAACGATATTGCCGTTATGGAAGCGATCAATGATATCAGCAATCAGCTAACGGAAGACGACAACCTATTGATCTATTATGCCGGCCATGGCGCCAGGCTACAGTCGGGGGCCACGGAGTCCGGTTACTGGTTGCCAACCAATGCCGAAGCCTCACCGCGGGATACTTACTGGGTGGCCAATGAATTTGTCACACGCCACCTCTCTCGCTTTAAAGCCCGCCGAGTGCTCGTTGTGGCAGATTCCTGTTACTCCGGTTTACTGTCCAGTGCCCCTGGATTTTTGATGATGGGGGAAAACGGCAAGTACACTAAAGATTACATTAAGTACAAGGCCTCTAAGCGCTCTCGTTTGCTGCTGACCTCAGGTGGTGACCAACCTATTCTCGACGGCGTCGGAGGTAATAATTCGGTGTTTACCAAAGCTTTTGTCGACGTACTGCAAAATAACAATGATATAATGACCGGCCCTCAGCTTTTTATGGCAGTTAGGGAACGGGTAGTAGCCGCGGCCAGGGCCGTCGATTTTGAACAAAACCCTGAATATAAAACGATAAAAGGTGCGGGCCATGAAGTCGGGGACTTTTTCTTTGTGCCACAGCCAAAATCGTAGATCACCATCAATACGTCGCCCACCTTTGTCCGTGACAACTGAGTAGCTCGATGCCTAAGTAAATTAAACAGGAAGTTTTAATGAAAAACAGCTCAAAAAATAATAGCCGCATTTCAATGCTACTAATATTGCCGTTAATAATGGCCTCTGCGACCGGCCATGCAGACCTACTGACCTTTCAAGGGCAGTACCAGTCTGAACTGGAAGAACGCGCTGCCACTTCAAATCAAGCCACCTACAATCAACTAAAGGCTCAAGGCTGTCAGGATAACGATCGAGCGGCCACCGCAAGCTGTAGTGGCGCAGTATTTATAGTCTGGAATAATGTGCGTGAATTGGTCCATACCGCCAACGAATTATCCAACAACGGGCCGACACTATTTAGTTTGGACTCGGATCTTGACGGCCTGGGTTTTGCCTTGCGCTGGACCGCCGGGGAGGAATTCTCTAGCGAGGAATCTATGGCCGACAGTTTTGTCAGCGGCCAACTTTCCAGCTTAAACTCTCGAGTTACCGCTCTGCGCAGTGGCGCACGGGGTTTCAATATTGCCGGGTTTGCGCCTGACAGTAACGGCAACTTGGCAAACAACGGGAAAACCTCATCACAGAAACCCGGATTTTCAGGTCTTAACTCTGGCGACGATACTAGCGAAGCATGGTCAAGGCTGGGCGGCTTTATAAATGGCAGCTATACCTATGGCGACCAGGGCGCCAGTGAGCGAGAGGACGCCTTTGATTTCAATGGCGCGGAGATAAGTGCCGGCCTCGATTACCGACTCGACGACCACTGGGTAGTAGGATTTATTTTTGGCTATCAACAACAAGAAATCGATTTTGATTCACGGCAGAGTATTGTTGATGGCGGCGTAAAAATGGATGGGCTGTCGATTATGCCCTTTGTGCTTTATCAGTCCGATGACTGGTATTACAGCGTATCTGCCGGCTATCAACAAGGTGAATTTGAAACGCAGCGCAGCATTCGCTACCCATCAATCAATCCAAATGTAAGCAACACTGACACCGTCGCTATCAGTGACAATGACTCAGACACCTTGTCTGCCAATCTAGCAGCGGGTTACACCTTTCGTATTGGTGACAATTTTATCGTTGAACCCTCTGTAACGCTCAACTACCAAGATGTATCCATCGATCGATATCGGGAGGAGGATATTAACAATGCCGGTTTTGGGTTTATCGTAGATGAACAAAAAATAAAATCCATGGAAACTGTAGCCGCCTTAAAGATGCAGTATTTTTTCAGCAACAACTACGGCGTATTCATGCCTTATATTGATTTACAGTTTTATTCGCAACATGAAAATGACCCGCGTTTTATCGATGCAGTTTACGTCAATGCCTCCGAGAAAATTACTGATGATGCACGGTTTTCGCTACCAACTAACAGCACAGATCGTGATTATCAGATATTCGGTGTCGGAGTAGCTGCGGTCTTACGGGGGGCAAGACAAACCACTTTCGGCGCTAGCGCCGGTGGCGGCATTCAGGCATTTATCAACTATCGTGAGTTACGTGGTGTTGATAATTACAATCAGCGCATCATATCGGGAGGTTTGCGCTATGAATTTTAGTAAATTTGAAGCTCTATTGAAATCGTGGCTAGCAGTCGCAGTTTTTTCTTTGCTGACGGCCTGTGGCGGTGGCGGCGGAGGCGACGACGTAGGCTATCAAGATGACGACTTACCTCCTGTTGCCAGGGCCGATGCGATTGGGCTAGGCAAAAGTCTGAGCACTACCACAAAATCTTATACTGCTCGCGCCAACAGCGACGTAGTAATAACCGGTAAGGATAGCTTCAGTGAGTATGCGCCAATACTGGATTTTTCATGGCAGCAGACCGGCTCTGGGCCTTCGGTTGAGTTAATAGAACGTACTACTAACGCAGTTTTATTTACGGCCCCTAATGTTGGAGTCGACACTGAGCTCAATTTTCTACTAACAATCACTGATGCCAATGGCAAGACCGACACTGACGAGCTCACCATAACAATCATGGCTGTCGATGATGCAGGGCATTTTTTATCCGACCCGTCATCGCCCGATAAAAAGCTCAGCCTAGTAGCTGCCCTGCGCGGTGGTGAAACTACCGGTAGCAGCGGCCAGTCTTTTACACTTGAGGTGATAACCACTGCACATTGGCGCAATAGGCTAGGTGAGATGGATCAGTTAGCAATCAAGACTGAAACTATCAGCAGCTCCTTTGATAGCAACTTTAGTCCAGCACCTAATTATGACCCTTTAACAGAACCTGCAAACCCAACGGTTGTTATTGAACTGTACCCACTGGACCTCGATGACATTAACCATAACTTCGAAACAGCTGATCGTGATCGACGCCTAGATGTGTATGAGGCGGGCTCTGCTTATCTTGACATCCAGATCAATATTGTCGACAGCCCCAGTGTTGATTTTGAGCTAATAGCACTAAACATAAGTGGCGACAGTATTGATGGCTCAGACATTGTTGCGCTGGCTAATGGGACTTTGCTTGCTGATAACATGGCACTGTCGTCGCGTGTAACAAAACCTTTGACTCGCACAAAAATCGACGGTAGACGATTGAGCAATCCGGTTAATGCTTCGCCGGCCAGCAACGGTGCGCTATTGCAAACGTGGAATGATGAGTATTCAGCCACACTACTAACCAACAATGTATTGGCAGCACTGGGCTTGGAAAGCAGTATTTCCGCCAACAACTATTACGCGCTAATCGATCCCACTGGACAGTTTTCGACACTGAGCAACTGGTTATTGTATGCCGGCTTCGAAGATACATATGGTGAGCCGGTGAGTGATGTTGCTATTTCTCACGCCTTATACCTCAATAATTACGACTTAGGTTTCGCCCGTGACATGTGGTTGCGCAAAGATAACAATGGCAATGTTTATGCCTATGTAACGAACTACCCTACGGTGGAAGCCGCTCTTGAGGCGCGCGGGGAATTTGCAGTGGTGGCGATGGAATACAGCGACAATCCTGACCCCGCCGGAGAGAACGCAAAAATCGTAAAGTTCTACGCCTTTGTTCCCGATGAAAGAACCGGCGGTTTTATTCGTTCCGCCAGTATGAATTTCGATGGCGCGGGAGAAAAATTCTTACCCGGAGTCTGCACCGCCTGCCACCAAAGTTACCCCGGCTTACGTCAATATACTGATGTCTCAGAAGCTGATATTGATGCCACATTTATCCCCTGGGATCTGGATTCATTTCTCTATGCCCATGCTGATGATGCCAAATTTATCGAACCTACACTGGATCCGGCTAAATTCGATGCGGATAAATTGCACGCCAATAGTCGTGAAGCTTTGGAGGAGCCGCTGCGACAATTAAACTTGGGCACCTTGGCCACCTACGTTGCTAACCCGACTCGGCACGAGGCGGCCATTGAGCTGATTCATGGCTGGTATGGTGATGAGGGCTTGGACCTGCCTGTGGACCAATTGCCTGACAATGTTTATAACGGCGATTATACCCAGTCTGGATGGACAGCGCAGGATCAGCTCTATCATGATGTGTATGCGCGTAACTGTCGCATTTGCCATACCCAGCTCAGCAATAAAGATATTAATTTTGACAGTTACGACAAGTTTATTAATAGGCCCAAACTTATCGAATATGTCTATGAATTAGGCCTGATGCCGCTGGCAAGGCTCAGTCTCGACAGGTTATGGGTTCCCTACGATGGTGACGAAAGTGGTGCCAGTATTTTGCGCAGTCATCTGCAGTCACTGGGTCACACCGTACCTTCAGCACCAGGGGCACCGGTGCCCCGTTTTACCTTTAATACGGTTACACCTACGATTGAAGATCAGGTGATCATGGATGCCAGTACCAGTGCTTATGCACACTCTTACAGCTGGTCAATGGTCGGCCCGCAAGCATCCACTGCTGCTCTCAATACGCTTAGTGGCGTAAGTACTGCCTTTAACCCGGATATTGCCGGTGGTGATTTCGAGATTAGCCTGACCATAACCAACGAAAGCGGCGTACAGGAAACTCTGGCACAAACGCTCTCGGTTATCGACCGTGCGCCCATCGCAACATGCCTCAGTGCCGATAGTGCCAATATGAGTAATAGCGGACTGCTAGCGGGTATTCCTATAGCCAGCCGTATTGGATCCGATAATGATGGCGATGGGGGTGTAATCGTTGATGCCATGATGGACGGTACGCTGGGTTCGGTCAGCATCGATACCGGCAGCCTTGCTTTCAGCTACCAATTGTTTAATCCCTTTGACCGCGGGGTAGACCTTATCGGCTATCAGCTAGCGGATGCCGATGGCAGTTTGTCAGTCACCGCTATCGATTGTCTGAACTCTCCTGCTGCAGGTTTCGGCTACATCACCATAGACTCTAGCTCCGCCGGCTTACTGCCCACTAATGTATTGGCCACGGTTGATTCGGTGAATAACAGCTTTGAAGTTAATATCAGCTGGGATCCACCTACCGAGGTTACCGCTGACAGCTACACACTATGGCGTGACAGTTCGGAAATCCCGCTAGATACGACACAGCAAACCAGTCGCAGTTACACCGACTCGCCACTGACTTATGACACGCCCTACTCCTATACCGTGCGCGCCGTGATTGATGGTTTTGAATCGGCAGATTCATTCCCGGCAGACGTCACAACTGCGTCGCTAGTACCTACAGCACTGGTGGGTACCAGTGTCAATACCACCCAGATCAACTTAGTGTGGGTAGCACCAGCAGGTAATACTACGGGCTACAATATTTATCGAGACGACGGCACAGGTAGCGTGTTATTGGAAGCCGACTGGCTGACTGAGACCTATACGGACAACGACGTGGCTGGCAATACGCTCTATGAATATACGATCACTGGCCTCGACAGCTCAGATCAGGAATCGGTGCCATCTAATATAGCCAGCAATGCCCCCAAACCCGAACCGCCAACCAGCCTCAGCGCCGTATCGGTTTCTACCAATCAAATAAACCTGAGCTGGCCAGAGGTAGCGGATGCCGACAGTTATAAAATCTACCGCAAGTTGAGCACCGATCCCGGTTTTCCGGGAACGCCGTTAGCTACACCGGGTACTAACAGCTATGCCGATATTACTGTTAGTGCCGGCTTCAGTTACGACTACCAAGTTGGCGCTACCGTTGGCACTGAAGATTCCATTACTTTTGCTACCGATAGTGAAACCGCATTTCCCGCAGCTCCGGTGTTAAATACAGCGGCAGTTAATGGTACCAGCACTTCGCAAATTGATCTGAGCTGGTCATCACCAGGGGGCAATACCAGCAGCTATATTGTTTACCGGGGAGCAACGGCGGTTCCAACCGGGTCTACAAATACCTCTTACAGTGATGGCGCCGCTACATCGGGTACCCTGCATGGCTATACCGTAACGGCGGTGGCGGGTGGTTATGAATCAGCCCCTTCAAATGTACTTAATGCAGCGACCTATCCTGTTAATCCAGCACCAGCGGCAGCTGTTGTTGCTGTGGGAGCTGACTCTGGCGGCTCCGGTAAAGTGACGGTGACTTGGAATAAAGTAGTCGGGGATAGTGTGACCTATGCCATTGCGGCATCGGGAACGTTGGTGACAGGTGGTGGCGGTGCTAATGCTGGCAGTGTTACCAGTTTTTCGGATGCCAATGCGTCGATCAGTCGTACCATGACAGGACTCAGTAGCTACAGTAATTATACCGTTACAGTGACGGCTACTGCCAATGGTTTGTCTGCCAGTGCCAATACTGCTGTGCAGACTGGGGTTTCCTATGCGAACGATATTACGCCTGGACCGTCCGCGGCTAATAGCTGTGATGCCTGCCACGATTATGGCGGTTTTCCCACATTGAAAGTGCGTTATACCAACGGCTGTGTCACCGGCAACAATCTTCCTGCGTGCCCACTAGGAGGGGATGCTGGAGCTATGGATGGCTATTCATTAACAAGTCCCGAGTCAATCATGGTCAATCTCTGGAATGCGGCGCAATATGACTAGTCAACGGCCGCCTTTTATTTGCTCGGCAGTTTTTTTTCGCTGGTGTTTTGTTGCGGCTATCGCCTGGCTACTGGGATCGTGTAGCAGCATCAACGACCCGGCAGCACGCCGCCAGCACAGTATCGCTTTGGCTATCGATAAGAACTGGCGGCAGCATATTATCACCGGTGACCATTTTGATTTGGCCGCATTTCTACCGCAACAGGTATTCCCTCACCAGCAATTGGCGATCTATATCGAAGGCGATGGCCTTGCCTGGGTCGATAAACGCCAAGCCTCGTTAGATCCAACGCCAATAAACCCATTAGCTTTGCAACTGGCATTACAGCATCCATTGTCCAATGCCGCTTATCTCGCCAGACCCTGCCAGTATGTTACCGGCCAGCATCGGCACCACTGTGAACCCTCAGTATGGACCAGCGCCAGATTTTCAGAACATGTGATACAAGCCACCATGAATGCCATCGACATACTCAAAGCCCGCCATCAATCGCGGTCACTGCAATTGATCGGTTATTCCGGTGGCGCTGCTGTGGCGGCGTTAGTGGCGTCCAGGCGTAAGGATGTGGTGCAACTAGTGACTGTGGCAGGTAATCTTGATCACGCTGCCTGGACCACGTTACATCAAGTAACTGCACTCACTGATTCATTGAACCCCGCTAACATTCGCCCTTTACTGGAAGCAATCCCTCACCATCATTGGGTCGGCGAAAGGGACAAGATAACCCCCCCGGTATTAATAGACGGTTTTGTTCGCGGTTTTA
>Ga0105356_10005182_pt1 | contig 12426 bp, 8 predicted proteins | sample GOMGulsemesocosm_3_FD_83502 | JGI IMG/M metagenome (GOLD analysis project Ga0105356, IMG submission 83502) | Methane-oxidizing microbial communities from mesocosms in the Gulf of Mexico - GOM9D Gulf of Mexico | ecosystem: Environmental > Aquatic > Marine > Cold seeps | place: Gulf of Mexico...
AATTACTGATGAACTACCGCTATCAATATTTAGACTAAACCCTTCGTAAGAGACTGATCCAACTAATGAGCCAACACCAAGGAAGACAAGTGCTATCGAAAGCCCTGATTTTATGAGGTAGCGAGCAGAGGACAATCTCCGCTGAAAAATTACATATAAAAAATCTAGTAGTACATCCATTTTTAACACATAACATCCATTTATAAATAGTTTAATTAATCTTTGATATATGGCCATTTTTTCTACATTCAAGGAGTAAACTTAAATACTCTTGGGTTTCGCCCTCTTCCCAGGCTTTCTTTTGTTCATACTTGTCTCTATCCAATCACCATCACGTAGTCTAAAAATAGTAAAATCATAATCACCTGCTTTTTCAGGAGCACTAATTTCAACAGGGTGTTGATAGTTAAAATCTGCTACATTGTTAACCGTTCTGATCTTGTTTTTAATTGAACGGATTTGCTCTTTTCTACGTTGATTAGTCGACACTCCGAGAAACTCAACCAAGAAGTAAAGATTAGCTCTATAAGGATAAAATCCTTTAGTTTGTATATGTAATTTAATTGATGAGACTTTCTTATATGCCATCAATGCTTCAAGCTCGATATTAACTGGCTTTTCAGCTAAAAACTGTCTAGCAATGAGTTTTCTATATAGCTGGCTTATCGTTACATTTATCCGACCATCGGTACACGTTATATTATGAATAAACGGATGCGTGATCCCCTCAATTGCCTCAATTACTTTCGACATTGATGTTTTTACCCAGCTAAAAAGAGAGTGTTGTGATTTAAAATTTTGTAAGAAAATATCAAAATTTTCGATAACTTTATCGTTGCTCATATTTGCTTGTGCAAGAATACCGAGCACCAATTTCATTTGAAATGGTGTTAAATTATCGGGGTAAAGTAAGGCTTGTTCTTCAGAGTTATTGATTACGCAAGCTCGTGGTAATCTTAAAAAAAGTTGTTTTGATAGCATATATTTCCTCCTAATTTGATTATGCTATCTCGTGAGGAAAAATATAATTTATGATTAAGCTATTGAATATGGTTAAAAATATGCTAACAATGATTATATCTCGCTGCATCGAGATTTTCCGAAATTAAGAACTTTCCAGAGTTCTTTTTTTCGTTCTAAAATCAGTTAACCATTAAAAAAACAAATTGCAAGACGACAGAGCCTCATTACACACACCCACTGTATTACACACACCACCAATTATTACACACACACCATACGCTATATAACACACACTGCTTACACACCCCCTTATATACTAAAGTTAATTAATAATAAAAATAATGATAAAATCTAATTTAATATAACCAAGATTATAGCAATACGTCTTACTGAGATTTTTTATCAAGATCCTATCACTAGCCTATAATTTTCTTAAAACGGGCTAAAACAGATATTTAAGATGCTAATACGGTGGATATTTGACTAGATGAAGAAATAAGAGATTAAAAGCAATGAAAAATCAGAGATTTTTCTGTTTCTGGTAAAAATGGCAAAATAATTAGTCTTTTATTTCATATATAAATTATGGCTTTAAGGGAATATCCATTGGTAAGTAGATATGACCATCATTAGGTTTATTCATCTCGTCATAGTTAATAGCTAATGAGAGATACATAATAGAACTTCTAACCAACTTCATAAGCGTGAATAGCCTTAATTCAAATTCTTCATCTGTAATTAGCAAAGAATGCTTAGAACGCTTCTCCTTATCAGCAAGTTTAATTTCTAAGTTGTTTAAGTCTGAATCAAGTTTGCTTTTTTCTAGGTCTAGCTTCGACTTTGTATTTAATTCACCAGCTTTTTTTGCTTGTTTTATTTTGGGATAAATACGCTCAAGCTCTTTCTGAATGGTTATTTTCTTCTCTATTAGCTCTTCAACATATCCTTGATGAAACTCAATGCTACTTTTAGTGAGTGTATGACCAAAAGAATCAACAATTTTCAACGAACGGTGTTCCATAGCATTTCTAATCTCACTAAAGGCTTCAATATCTGGATCAAGCCAATATGATTCTGACTCAACTTCAAAATCTTTTGGGTTTGAGTTACGAATATCTTTCAAAATATAGAACAAGGCGTGTAAAAAATAATTTTTACTATCAATAAGCTTTTTATGTGGTTTGAGCTTACCATTTTTTATTTGACCAAAAATATTATGAAAGTAAATTTTTGAATCAATTTTATTTAAGTCATAAAATGAGTTTAAGAAATACGCTATTTTATCAAAAATAGAATAGAGTGTTTTAAAGGCTGTTTTATAATGCTGGGATTTAAGGTTTGTTAACGAGTGAGCCATATCATCAACTCGCTCATAAGTTCCATTGAAAAAATGCTCTTGCTCATTAGAAATATTCTGAGAAGAGAAAATTAAATACCTTGAATAACAATAGTCATTCTTTATTTCATCAAAATTACCGTGATAAATTAAATCTTCATTATACGTTAAAGCCCTATTTATATTCTGTGTAATACTTGGTAGCGTAAAGCAATCAGTATAAACCAGTTCGGTTTTATATAAATCATTTAAGTCATTAAGAAAAAGGCGATTATCAAAGCACCATCTTAGGTAATCTTTTTGTTTTTTAGATTTAAAATCTTCTTTATAATTATCAACAAGACTAAAATCAGACTCTTGAAATTCTGTTTCAAACCATAATTTGAACTTTATAAAATTCCCACCTTCTGAATAGGCTTTTTGGTGATCTTCCTCAAGGTTATTTAAACTTTTAAGCCCTAAACAAATTAGCTTATACGCTTCAAAGTAGTGGTAATGAGAATGAGACTTGTCATATAGGCATTCGGCAATAAAAAATGCATTATTAATTTTTGAAATAATAGCAATAGGGTTATCGTTAATCTCAAGAGCATTATCCCAATGTTCTAAAGCACATATAGTTCTTCCTTGGCTACTTAAATAATTAGCAAGGTTCGTCTCAATACGGCTTTTAAGATCTGATTGAATAACGTTAAGGCTTTCGATAAATTTTATGGCATACAGAGCTTTACGAAAATTAACCACAGCTTTACTTAAATATTCCGAATACCAGTCACTATCACGGTAACGATAAACATCAGAATAGCAATTTGCTAATGTGTAAAAATATCGAGCTTCAAGGAAATAATCATCAAAAATAAAGGTCTTTTGATCTATAGCCTTAACGAAACTTGCTAACTCTTCTTTATTACCAGATATGATTAATTCATCTGCTCTTACTTCAAATAAAGCCATTGCTGAATTGTCTATCAAAACTAGCTTAGTATCATCTTTCATAAAACACTCTAAAAAGTAGCCGTAGCTACTTTTTTATTATTAATTTAAATCATCCGAGTTATCTATAAGTTAATGAAAATGAGCTTTGAGCAATCAAATCTTACCTTTATAACTTAAAGGAGCTTTTCAAAAGCAGGAACAAATTCAGCCTTACGAGCCTGATGGTTATAAAATGGGAGACCCCAAGCAATAAACTCTTTACCTTGCCATACCTGATCAATGTGATGATTTGCTTTTAAACCTAATAAAAAGTCCTCCTTCCAAGCATCATTCTCAACTAAATGGCCGCCTTTAGGCTCAATAAATACTTGATAAGTTAACTCAAGGTCTTGTTCTTTTTTAGTTAAAAGTAATAAGAAGTCAGGTTCAAAAGCTCGACCATCATCAAAGGTATAAAGCTTGAAATGCTTTTCATTTCTTAGCAGGTATACATCATCATATTTTTTCTGTAAATCATCAATCATCGTGTCTAAGTATCTGACAAAATACTTCTCTTCTTCCGTTCCATAGTTTTCATTAAATACAAACCAATCACGTTTTGATAAATCTAAAGAAAGTTCAGAATTAGTTGTTTCACTTTGAGCAATACCAAACTCCTGTTTTGTCAGTCCATCATTAGCAATATTTAAAATCTTGTCTTTTTCATACAGTTCATTAATAGTTTTTGGCGTAAACTCTGTTGTACCTTGATAATCAACACGATTAACATTTAACTGTTCAGCAATTTTTGTCAGTATTTTTTTACTTATTTTCAGTTTTTCTATTTGCGGTATATTTTTTAATATATCTTCTCGCCCACTAACAACGAATGATATTTTTCCTAAATAATTATCTGAAACAATGAACTCATCTATAGAGGTTAAATTAGGAAATAATAGCTTTAACTCATTAAACCGATAAGCTGGAATAGTTGCCATTCCTTTTCTAATAATATGCTTACCTAAATCAATAAAATTAAGCGTTTCTCGCTTCGGCTTTAATTGTTTGACCTTTGCACTTTCAAATATCGTTAATTCATTAGAATGCTCTGTTTTAATATCATAAGAGTAATTAGTATTAATGATTGAAGTATCCAACCCAATAACTTTAGACCGATCATAGGCAATACGTTTATTGACAAAGATTAAACCAGACTTAAAAAGAGTTGTTTTTTTAAAGCTATCTTTAACTTTTAATGGGAGCGCCTTTCTTGTTTTAGGTTTAATGCCAATTTCTTGAAGTGCTATATTTAAATCACTAATATATTCAGGGTTATGTGCAGAATGGTAATAAAGCTCTTCACAAATTTTTAACTCGTGAGCATCTTCTGTATCATCTAAAACATCATATTTTCGTTGATATAAAGGCTGTTCTTCTTCTATTTTAAAAGGACAATAACGAGCGCCACGTCCTATCAATTGAGCTTCCTGCGTTGCTGTTTTACCCCATTTATTACGAGTGTCATATAAACGAACAATATCAAATAGATTAAGAACATCCCAACCTTCATTCAGCTTATCTACCGCAAAAATCGCACGAATTTCATTATCAGCATCTTCCAATGAGTTTAATTCAATTTGATAGCTTTCTGCTTTTTTGCTATTCACTTCAATAGTTTTTTCGATTGAAAAATCTTCTTTTAATTCTAATGTGAGTGAGTCTAACTGAATGTTGTTTTTTTCAAAAAATAGGAAAGCGTTATAAATTACATCTCCTTCAACGGAAGTGTTTTTTATTTTTTCTAGATCCTCTTTATCTATTTTTTCTATCGTATCTAAAAACTCTTTATGAAAATCAGCACTATCTTTAATCGTCTTTGCTTTAAATAAAATAACAGGTTTAATAATAAGCTGATGTTTTTCAAAAACTTTACGGCGGTATTGACTTAAAATAATAGCTCTTAACACCCGTGGAAATGGGTCACTATCCGATTGAAATACTTTAACTTCTTTTGAGTAAAGATCCTCTCTAAAGCTTTTTAAAGGGTAATCAAAAAGTACAATATCTTGATATTTTTCTTTAATATTTGGATCTGTTAAATCTGCTGTTGCAGTAAACTCCAGCATAATATTTGAGCTATTTGCAGTAAATATATCTCTAATCGTATTTTCCCAACTTACGATAGAGAACAATTCATCTTTGCTTTTTTTCTTTTTTGTTTCTGCATTAATATGGTGCGCTTCATCTGAAATTAATACGACTTTATTATCTTCAAAATCCTCTATCGAAAGTGCATTTTCTTTCGGATTAAGTATTACAGTGTGAAGCCCTTGAATCGTAGTAAAAACGATATTAATATCTTTCGCATTACTCGATGCAAAGTTTTCCACCTCTTTTACATTAATTAATTCGCCATCAATATTGATCGAGTCGTTGAACAGGTATTTAGAAGAGCCTTTATTTAAGAAGTTTTCTTTGGTTTTTTTAATAATGTTGGTGCTATTAACAAAAAAGAGGAAATTACGATACCCTCGCTTGTAAAGCGTCAGTATTTCACCAGCCATAATTAATGTTTTACCTGACCCCGTTGCCATATGATACAACACATTTAATGGCTTATTTTTAGGCTTATTAGGGTAAGAATCCAGAAAGAACTCAAAGCGCCCAAACGCTTCTTTTTGATAAGGGCGCATATCAAAATTAGGGTTTAGGTTACTAATAATATAATCAGGCACAAGACTGGAGAATACATTCTCACCCATCATATTTTTATGGTTACTAAATATCTCGTGAAGCATAGTCATTATTATTATGCTCCATAAAACTGTTGATTAAGCTTCTTATCTTGCTCTGAAATACCGCTAGTTTCATCATCTATATCTGAATAATTCACGTAGAGCTGATTTTTATCTATCGCTTCGATCAGGAATCGCTGCTGATCTTCAAAAGATAGTTCACTGAATGATTCAATATTTTTGTCAAACTCTTTAGGATTAACCTTATACGATAAATTAGAGCTTTCTTTTAGCTCATTCCAAAGGATAATTAACTCATCTGAACTTTCGGCTTGCTCTATACGATCTGAATATTTAGAGGCTAATTCAGCCAATTCACAGTAAACAAAAGAACCACCACCTTGCCATTTAACACCACTTGATATTCCTCCTTGTTCACCATCAATAACCGAATGGAGTCTTTTAACAGTAAACTTATCTATATAATCCATTTGCTCAATAGTAATAAATTTTCTTTTAAGCTTTAACGCAACTGCGGCTGTTGTCCCACTTCCTGCAAAAAAATCAAGAACAAGATCATTTGGAGAAGTAGCTATATGAATGATTCTCTCCAATAAACGTTCAGGTTTAGGTGATTCAAAGGTATCTAATTTGCCAAAGAGACTATGCATTTCTTTTTTAGCTTCATCTGTATGCCCAACTTCTTCTGATGGCCACCATGTCCAAGGAGTAACACCCTCAACTTCAGATAAATATCGAATAGTGTTAGGTTGAGCATCACCATTTTTACCGAAATAGATACGTCCCTCAGCGTTTAATCGCTCATAAGTTGCTTTTGCAATTCCCCAACATCTACCGTCTGGCGGAGTAAACACTTTACCTGATGGGCTTGTTACTTCATAGAATTGTTCTGCAGTAGCGTGTCCAGCTTGTGCTGTCATAGGAATTGGACGCCACCTTCCTTTTGGATCATTATTAGGATTTCGGTATACTTTCGCTTGTTTTTCATTGATAGGAACTAAATTTCTTCTTTCCTTAAACAGCAAAGGATTTTTAGAGTATACGAAGATATACTCGTGGACATCGCCAATAGCTTCTCTGTTTTCCCTCGAATAACGCTTCTGCCAAACATTCGATGCCACAAAACAACCTTTACCAAATACCTCATCTAAGAGAACCTTGAGGTAGTGAGCCTCATTATCATCAATAGAAACCCAAAGACTTCCTGTTTCTGTCAATAATCGTTTTGCGACTTCCAAACGAGGCTTCATAAATGTTAACCAAGTTGAATGGTTAAATGTATCGTTATATCCAAAACTGTCCGATTGAGTATTGTATGGAGGGTCTAAATAAATCATCTCAATGCTATTAAGATATTTATTTTGAATAGATTTTAGCGCTAATAAGTTATTTCCCTTTATCACTAGGTTTTCATCGGTTTTTAGTTCAAATTTATTATGAATACCATCCTTATCAAACTTCTTAAAACCTGTTAATGCTTTTGGAGCTAAAAGAGTATCTAATTGTTCAGGTGCAAGGGTTTCATTCCAAAATATCTCACTTCTTTTTTGTTCATCTTCCGTTTGCCCCCCTTCAAGAACACAATCTTTATAAGGCCAAGATAAGACCACATCATTAGAATCAGCTAGGTAATGGCTGTCAACAGATAGTCCAATTTTATTCTTAAATTGTGTAAAGCTATCAGGCAAAAAAGATTTGTTATTCACGAAGCGCTGAAATGCAACTTTATCGAAGATCAACATCCCTTCCACATCGGTAAAAAAATGGCTTTTTAGCTGATCATTGCTTAACAATATTTTTAGAAGTGTTGGATCGAGATTAAGGGCAAGTTCTACGATTTTGTTTTTAGCTAACTTACCGTCAATGACAAGACGTTCATCTGTCGTTAAAGCTTCTAAGAGTTGGTTTAAAATGGTCATAATTCAGCCAGTATTGAAGAGAAAATATATGCCGAAAACATTACCATAATCAAAGGCTAAAAAGTATGTTCAATGACAGAAACTATTAACTAAAAAAGCAATTGTTACATTATGTTTTCCAGCTCCAACAAAGGGAGAAACAGTTGTATAACAAGCTTTAATTTCCTTTCGTCACGCCAAGACTTGGAAAAGAATCAATTAATGGTAAGACGTAAGTAGCCCATAACAAAAGGAGTTACTTATGAAAAAGCCAAGATCGAGTGCAGGACGCACTACAGCAAAAACAGACCAACAAAGCCAAATACTTGATAGATTATTCGATTACTTCTCAAAACCAAAAGGTGAGAAGCCTAGTTCAGATAGTGATATTGAGGTGAGTTTTTACCGTTCAAGCCTTAATGCCTTACCCCATAATTACCACGATAATGAGTACAACGGTGTAAATATTATTATGCTACTTCAAGCACAAGCAGATAACGCCACTAAAGTACCTATTTACTCAACTTTCAAACAAGCTTCTGACTTGCTTGAACAACATAAAGATCAACTTCCCCCTAAATCCGAGGCATTTGACCCAGAAAAACCACTTAAAGGAATAACACTTGATGCTCAAGTAGTTAAATACCTAGAAACATATAAAAAAGATGGTAAAGCTATCAGTAAAAGTGTTTTTGAAAAAAATACTGAAGGTATGTCATTTACTGAAATGCGTGAAAAAGGTTATCAAAAAAGAAAGGGGTTAAAGCCCTATAGAGTATTTCCAATTGAAAAAATCAAACATTTATTACCGAAATCATTCATTGATGAACGTGAGTATTTTGCACAGCAAGAAGAGCTAGAAAATAAAGTGATGTCTCCTGAAATGGAAGATGTTGAGTTTGTAGAAAAAGCACAGTTAATTATTGATGCGATGGGTGTACCTGTCATTGAAAGGAATCAGGATAGAGCTTTCTATTCGCCAAAAGACGACTGTATTACTATCCCACCAAGGAAAAAATTTATATCAGACAAAGCATATTACGCTATTATTCTACACGAACTATCGCATAGTACGGGGCATCTTAGCAGGCTTGACAGAAAACTTTCGAACCCATTTAATTCAATAGGTTATGCTACTGAAGAGCTTATTGCAGAGACGAGTACAATGTTTATGTGTTTGGATGAAGGACTTGAAACTTTCAATTCTCACGCAAGTTATTTAGAGGGCTGGGCAAGTAACTTTAAAGATAAGAAAAAAGCATTATTAAGCATCTGCAAACAAGCCAGAACAGCACAGGAATACATTAGCCATAAAGTGCTAAAACACAAATTAGACCTATCTATTGCACCCGTTTATAAAGTACCTGATAAGTTAGATTTTGAATTAAAGTTAGAAGATAAGCACGCTGATGGGTTAAGAGAATACATCATTAAAAGTGCTAAAAATTTCACTTCTCTTATACCGCTTAAAAATCACAAAATCATTGGCTATAACGAGATTAAAGGCGGAATTGATGTTTTTACTCCTGATAAAAAAGTCTCGCTTACGGGTAGCGCTTCATCACTTGTTCAAAAAGAGTTAGATAATTTAAAGTTATTACAGTCAATTATACTTGATGTGTCTGTTGATAATGACGATAAAGAAAAACCAGCTAATAACAAATTAAAATCATCACGTTTATCAATGTGATTTTATATTTGTGCTTCCCAGAAACGACAAAAGCCCTAGATGGGCTTTTTGTATCGTCTTACTTATAAATCTAATTAAAAGTGCTTGCTGAAAACGTGCCGACATTCAGGGTATACTATTTTTAAAATAGTCAGTGCAATAACGTAATTATTAGCATCAAGCATTCTCAACTGGTTTAATTGATACAGTTCATTAGTGTATAAACAGCGCACAAACTCTTGTAAACGAGGCTGTTCATCGACAATTGACGCTATTTCCTCAATACTTAATGCTTGGATTTTATCTTCTAGTGCTTTATACATTTAAACTCCTTAGGTTTTGCTTAACCTCACGAGCTGTATCTTCTATGTACCAATCGTAATTTTCATAAACTTCTTCTGTATTTCTCAATTCAGACTCAACATAATGAATATTGTCCATTGATAACACTTCGTTATATTCAAGCAACTCAATAATTTTTAACCTTGAATAATTGGGTAATGTTCTTAATATGCTCATTGGATATGTAGCAGAAAACCCGTTTACTACGTGATCAACCCATCCTAAATCATCAATATATATACTATTTTCGATATGATAATTATCAATTATTGCTGATAACGCCCATTGCTCTATAAATTTGCTATCTTTTTTAACATTATTTTTCATTTTATTTCTCCTGTGTTGTTTTTTTCATTTGTTTGCATATATCCATCTTCAATAATTGATTGATAGATAATATTCTTTATTTCAAAGAAATAAGCATTAAGTTCGTCTACAATTTTTATATTTTCCGCAAGGGCGTAATCAACATAACAATCGAGATATAGAAAAAACTCTTCAATCATAGTATCTATATCATCATAAAAACTAAGCTCATTACCAAGAGTGTGATGTTTCAAAACTAGAATTCGATATAGTGAATTACCGTAAGGTATGTTTTCGATATCACAAGCATCACCACCTTGAAACCAACTATAACCAATAGGTTCATAGGTGTTTATCCATTCATTCGTCTTTACATTTATTTCAATATTGATGATAAAACAATTATTTTCTAGATATACTTTATCCGCTATTTTTTTTGGTTTTACGCACACATTGAATGTGCGAACCCCATTATTTTCAATCGAAGAAACATCTTCTTTTGCAAAGAACAGCTCAGGAACCCTTAGATCTGTTGGAAGTCTCAAAAATGTAAGTTCATCTTTTTTAAATTCTATTTCTTCTGCGATTTTAATATTCATAATTATCTCTCTTGTTAGGCAACTACCTGCTGCGGTTAATGGTTCTGTCTTATAAAGTTTGCTCTCTGTTACTTGTACAAACTCATCATCATTCATACTTTTCAAGGAAGTGTTTTTTTGTTTATCAAATACAATTGAATAATCTTTATCTTCTGTTGAATAACTCGATGCATTTGCTTTAATCCAATCATCTACCATTACTATTTTTTCAAGACCTTTACCTGAGTTTTTATCTGATATTCTTATGTGAAACGGCTTCTTTTTAGCAATAATAAAAAATTCAAATAGTTCATCATCGTGATTTTTACGATTAATGTATTCTCCATTTTTTAATGCTGATTTTTTTTGGCTATTTGATTTGTGACTCGTTTGGTAAATACGAAATGTAGACATATCACAGCCTGCTAAACGATAAACTTCCTCAAAATCTTCTGCCGTCAAAAGACTTTTATTTGAATAAGAAAAGCACACATATTTTGTATTTGACTCTTCAATCAGTCTGATAAATTTAGGCATCACTGCTGCTTTATTATTTTTCTCAAGTGGCTCCGTATAACCTTTTGTTGACAGAGGTTTAGAAGCTTTACCAAAAACATCAGGACGGCTATTTTCAGTGAGCGTATTCCATAAATGATAGAACGATGAGTACCTAACCGAACAAGATACTGTTTCGTTATTTGACCCATAAGGTGGATCGAAATAAGTAATATCACTTTTAACTTTCTTCAAAGTATCAAATACATCACCACAGTAATTCTGATGTTGAAAGTTATGTTCCGATTCAAACTCTGGAAGCTCTAAAATCAAATCATTACACGATTTTTTATCCCAAGACTTTAAGTATCCATTTTGATGACCTAAACAATTAGATACTTTATTTACCGCTAACATTAGTGAAACTAGTAATACATTTTTATCATCTTTATTTATTGAACCGCTATCAAACCAAACATCAATTAACGTTCTAATCATATCGATCTGTTTGGCATTTTTGGTCAACCAAGGTTTACGATTTCCATCTTTATCAATGGCTGAGCCATCATCAAAACCTTTAGAGTAATTCTTAGTAAACCATCCATCTGTTTCATTAAAATAAAACTCAGGAAGAGTATTTAATCTATGAATCAATTCACTTAATTTATTTTTATCTGCGGTAGAGCATAGATATGTATCGTTAATTACTTTAGTAAAAAATTGCTTATCATTTGTGATCACTTTAAATGTATTTTTAAAGTGATTAGAAACTTGACCACTACCCGAAAATGCATCGAATAAACTATTACAGGTATAGTCTTCTACAACGTTATTAAGGAAGTCGTTAAGTGATGACTCAATAAAGTTAAGTAAACTTCTTTTACTGCCCATATATTGAATCGTCTTATGCTTACGTGCTGTTTTACATTGGTTTTCTTCTTTTAATCTCGTGTTATATTTCATAATTTATTCCTCGTATGTAGTTTTTAGGGTGCAAAAATCCCCACCCAGTGGGTGTATTACCTCTTTTTCTGAAAATTAGGCGCAAGAATCCCTATGACAATTTTTAAAAACTGACGGTTTTCTTTTATCTAAATTGGTTGTTAAAAGTCAGATAAGCTAATGCAGACTAATATTGAATATTTGCCGATTACTTATTGATAGAATA
>Ga0105356_10005183_pt1 | contig 12421 bp, 11 predicted proteins | sample GOMGulsemesocosm_3_FD_83502 | JGI IMG/M metagenome (GOLD analysis project Ga0105356, IMG submission 83502) | Methane-oxidizing microbial communities from mesocosms in the Gulf of Mexico - GOM9D Gulf of Mexico | ecosystem: Environmental > Aquatic > Marine > Cold seeps | place: Gulf of Mexico...
AAGAGCCGCATCAACGTAGAACTGCTGAACCATGTTGATATCGTCCTGATCCATCTCTTTACAGTAGGTCATCGTCTCAAATTCAGATGCCGACTGGCTTGGACCCCGCGCTGTTTGACGTGATTCCATACATGGCGCATGCGAACCGCCGTACCACAACTCAACACCACACAGAGAGTTATACTTGTGAACCTCGTCAGTCATCGCGCGCAGGTTACGCACATCACCCTCATCCCAGATACGTGCAGATACGCGGTGCGTATCGTCAGACTCAGGGTGGATAGAGATGTATTCAGTGTTAACCGCAGCCCAACCGCCTTCACATTTCAGCGAACGGTGAGCAGCCTGGAAACCCGGACGGTCTGTACCAGCACCAATACAGTGAGGTACTTGGTAAAAACGGTTACGGAGTGTTTTCGGACCAATTTGAATTGGCTCAAATAATATGTCGTGCTTTGGATCGCGTGCCATGAATGACATCCCCTATTCTATCGATTTAACGTATTTTAAGATCCACCGTGTTAGAGTAGCCGCTATTGGCACCAACACAATTTATCCAATTGCCAAACTTCAACCTAAGTGAAACTCCTTTCTAGAAGCCTCACAAATCAGCACCGCCCAGTTATTTCGCATCGCGTCTAATTGCAATTTTGCGAACCATCCAAAACTAGCGGAGCCATCTAACAAGCATACGAGCGATAGCCTAAAACCGTCAATCTAGCGAGTTGTATACCCCCATGGTTTTTATGGAGATAGCTTCACCCCTCTCACAAGAGATAATCAAAACCAGACAACCCCCCTCTTTGTAGGTAGTTTAAAATTTCCTCTGCACCAAACCGGGGTTTAACGTTAAACTGCAAGCAATCCAAAACACTCACTCTTCAGGAATCATCACTATGCGTAAACTAGCCCTGTGTGCACTATCTTTGGCGCTCACGCCCATGCTGTCATTTGCAGAAACAAATAAGGCAGGCGAAAACCACTGCAAGCAATTTGCAGTCCAACAATTAAAGGAAATAAAACAGGATTATTACGGCGCTCTAAGCAGGGACGAAACCGAACTAGTTTTGCAGGTTGCTGAACGTAGCTGCCTGGCGATGCACAACTCACTGGAGCAAGAAAAGGAAACCATTCGAACGGAAGCGGCAGCGAATGCCGAAAAAATTCATTGGTGGGACAAACGTGAAGCAGAGGGTAGCGCGATACCTGGCATCAAAAAGGCGCATCAAAAGGGCGGCAAATAACAGCGCCAACCTAACCAGCATACGACAAATTTCAGACAAAAAAATAGGCGACCATTGGCCGCCTATTTCTTAGATCAGAAAAACTGTATCAAGTTCTTACATAGAACGAGAGATAGTGAAAACAGTTTCGCCGTCTAGGCCAAGTGAACCGGCATCATCGTCTGCATCGTGGTAACGCACATCCCAACCAAAGCCAGCAGCGGAACCGCTAACACCGATATTGTAGTAGCTATAATCACCACCAGGTCCTTCAAAATCTTGGTTGCCATATGTAACGTCAATGCCAACAGGACCAGCAGTAACGGCAACATTACCGTACAAATGCGTCGCCTCAGGACCAAAGTAGTCATCCGAGTAATCAAGACCCAAAGTCACATAAGGTGCACCGGCCACATCAAAACCCATGCCCGCAGAAAGCCAGATTTCAAAAATGTGATCGCCGAAGTCAGCTTCTGGGTATGTATACCAAATTGGCATAACCATTAAGTCAACACCGCCTACAGCATCAGCCCAACCGAAGTAATAATCTACTTCCATATTGGCTGTTGTGCCGCTATCCCAGCTAGAAGCCCATGCACCAGCAAACCAAGGACCAGTACCCCAGTCCATGCTACCCTGGATTGCAGGCCCACCATCGCTGAAAGTCATACCACGATAAGTGTAATCAGATGTAAACGTCAAAGTGCCGCTGAAGTTTTCAGCTGCTAAAGGGCTATCAGCCAGAGCCGCGCCACTACCAGCCAGCAGGGCTGCGCCCATTACCGTACCTAATACTGTATTTTTCATTATTAATTCTCCTCGTTTTTGATTTGCTAGCAAATCTTAAAAAACTATTTCCCCTAGGTGTTGAATTTTTCAACCCCGCCATGGTAAATAAAACTTTCACCATGGTAAAGAACTTTTATCTGCGGTAAACAACGACTCCGAAAGAATCCCCTAATAAAAACCATTCCATCAAAGCTCTGCCGCCCCTAAAACCAGCAATTACAAGTACTTACAAGAAAGCCTCTATACCAGTTTGATCCTAAGAATAGAGTAATTTCACATCTTGTCCAGTGAATACTGCTAGCATAATGCTTGAATCAGGCGTTATGCTTTACCAAAGATGCTTGTTATTTTGTTTTTAACAACATCACCTAACCTATTGAATTGTATATTTTTTATTTTTAATACAACCACTTACAAGCATTTAGGTCATTCACCTCCACATTCCACTAACGGTAAGTCATGCCCGATCAGCGACAGCAAAATAATTTTAAATTTTTTTTCACTGCCTTCATTATTGTGGCGTTTATTACCCTTAATGGCGCGTTATACGAGAGTCACAGCCATTACTCCAGGCTTTTTATTAGCGCGCAAAATGCCTGCTCAGAGATCATTCAAACACTGGTGGCACCACACGCCATCAATACACCACAAAAAATTGTCTCCGCACACCAGTCACTACAAGACAGCTTACAAGAACTGGATAATCTCGAGTTACTTGGCTCCGCGCAAAAAAATATCCAGTCCTTTTGGTCAAATAATGTGTCGCCATCACTACTTTCAACGCTTAACAATACCGACGAGCGTGAAGATGACCCTGCACTACTGTTAGTAACGCGCCTGCAATCACATCTAAACGAAGCCTACAGCAAAGAATTCAATAAAACGTTACACACCGGTGGACTTTTATCATCCATTCTTTTAGCGCTACTACTGGTTATGCTTGTATACCTATATATAACCCGCCAATATAAAAGCAACCGCTCTCAATCAACCACTTCTGACCTTAGTGAAGTCATCACCGCAAGCACGCATCAACTACCTGAAGACGCCACCTTACTTCACCGAACACTTCCCAACTTGATTGAAAACCCGGATTCTCTGGAGCCTCTCAAGACCTTACTGAGCGAAATAGAGAAAGTAGTTCACGCCTCATCAAGCGCCGTTTTTCTTTACCAGGACAACAACCTTCCGAACCTGCTTGTTTGCACCTTTATACAGGAGCAGGAACTACATACCTCATCAGCAAGCGCTTTTCCTGACAATTTTATTAATCTCGAGCTACAAGCATTGCCCATATACGCAGCAACCTATTACGGCAACTATAAAGTTATCGCCATCCATCTACCCTACGACACAGAGAACAACGCTAATGCGCTACTTTTATTGAAAGTCGATCGCAATACCGAATTGACTGAGCACAAAGCTCGGCTTTTGAGAGACCATTCCGAACTACTCGCCAGCATGATCCACATTTCCCAGTTCTTTAATCAAAAATTACGCAACGTGCAATATGAAGAACGTGGCGCCATTGCCAGGGAACTGCATGACTCCATCGCACAATCACTCTCCTATTTAAAAATTCAGGCTAGCCGCCTACAGTCAATGATCAACAAGGACAGGAAAATCAATGATCATAATTTGGTGCAGATCGACTTGGCCGTCCAGGAACTACGCGAAAGCATCAGCGTTGCCTACCGCCACCTTAGAGAATTACTCACCACATTCCGCCTGACAATGGACGGCAACAGTTTCGCTCGTGCCATAGAGGACTCAATTAAAGAGTTTGAGAAGCGCTGCGCGATTGTATTTGAGCTGGATAACAGGCTAGCCGACGGGGAACTCAGTGTTGCAGAAGAAATGCAACTGCTGCATATTATGCGCGAAGCATTATCAAACGTAGTGCGCCACTCTCACGCCCAATACACAAGAGTCACACTGCTAGGCGATGACAGTGGTATGATCAGCATGTCCATTGAAGACGACGGCATTGGCCTGGATACAACAGGCGACCACGAAAACCATCATGGCTTAATTATCATGCAGGAGCGCACCCGTAGCATTGGAGGCACATTACAGCTTGAAGAAGGTAAAGAGGCCGGTACTTGTGTCAACATATCGTTCCAAAACATTAAACACGCAAAAACTAACAGCTAAAGCAATAACAGCAATTTTTGAGGCATCAAATGACAAGCAACCCAGTTTATTCCGTTCTTCTCGTCGACGACCACCCCCTGTTCAGGAAAGGGGTCGCTCAACTGGTTGAGGATGATCATAATTTTTCACTAGCCGGCGAAGCATCTAACGCTTGCGAAGGAATGGCGCTTGCCGAAAAACTGGATCCTGACGTCATCCTCATGGATTTAAACATGAAGGAAATGAACGGTATTGAGGCCCTCACAGAGCTACGTAAACGAGGTGTCACAGCAGTAATCGTTATTTTCACCGTTTCCAATCATGAGAAAGATATCCTCTCCGCGATGAAAGCGGGTGCTGATGGCTACCTACTAAAAGATTGTGAGCCAGAAGACCTCATGGAAAAACTGCTTTTAGCGGCAACCGGTAAAAGCGTATTGGATGATGAACTAGTACAGATCGTCACTCATGCTTTGCGTGAGAACAAAGCCCCTACCCCTTCCAGAAAAAGCGTTCTCACAGCCCGCGAAAAAGATATTCTTGAGCTACTTGCTGCCTGTAAAAGCAACAAAGTCATTGCCAACGAGCTAGGAATTACCGATGGCACGGTTAAGGTTCATGTTAAAAATCTACTACGCAAACTAAACCTTAAATCCCGTATTGAAGCCGCCGTCTGGGCACTTGAAAATCAAGACAATGACACCCCTTAAAATAGCAATCAAGCACCGGATACCCCCAAAGGGGTACCGCCCCTGCTCAATAGCAAACAACACTCTATCGCTTACTATGACTATGACTGAAACCAACTTAACCAGACGTTAGTGAGCATGTCTCAAATAATTAACCTATTCGGCCGCTTGATTAACAAGCCTATATCGACTGAACCTGCTGCGCCACCTGTCACCAAGCAAGAGGCATCAGATCCGTTACAGGAGCTCAACTACCTTCAGGAAGTGGTGTTCAAAATCAATGCCGCAGGCCAATGGCTGTTCCTGAACAAAAAATGGGTCGAATACACGGGTTACAGTGTTGAAGAATGCCTTGGTAAAAGCTGGCTAAGCCATGTTCACCCCCAAGATCACGACACCTGCCACGAATACCTGCGCCGAGTAAGCAAAGGGCAACCCGAAAGTCTGGCTGCACCCATTCGCATTATCACCCAACAAAATGCGTTTCGTTGGTTCAAAATGCGCGCCAGCATTCTGCCCTGTGAAAGCCCGCATACGTTTAACCTAACTGGCACGCTGACCGATATATCTGCAGAAAAATCAGAAAACGAGCGTCAGGTCGCCAATTACAGGGCGTTGCATTCGCTGATCAGCAATGTTCCAGGCATGGCTTATCGGTGCCGTAATAATCGTGATTGGACCATGGAGTTTGTTAGCGCAGGTTGCGCCGACCTGACCGGCTATGATGCCGAACAAATCACCGACAATAATACTGCCTGGAGCGATATAATCCATCCTGAAGCACGCGAATACGTGTGGATGACCATTCAATCAGCGGTGCAAAATCAGCAACCCTTTGAGCTGACATACCGCATTATAACCCGCGACGGCAGTGAAAAATGGGTCTGGGAAAGAGGCAAGGGTAACTTTTCAGCCAATGGAGAGCTTTTAGGCCTGGATGGCCTTATCACAGACATTAGCGACACCAAAAGGCAATCGCTGCAAATTGAGCGTGACAGTCTGTTTGACCCCCATACACATCTGGCTACTCAGCACCTTTTTCTGAATCGTATTCAACATGCCATAGAGCTTGCCAATGAACGACCTGATCATGATTTTAGCGTTGTAGTCATCAACATCAGTCAATTTAGCAATCCGGGGCGTGAAGATAACACGGCACAAAAGGATCAAGTTGCAAAAGAAATTGGTGCCCGTCTAAACAGCATTCTCAGCACCTCAACAACCGTTTGTCATCTCAATGAAAACGAGTTCGGCATTTTACTCGAAGACAGTAATTCAGAGGGAACTAACAATATCAGTCGCACGGTGCAGTCCATCCAGAATTGCCTGAAAGCCCCGACAAACCTGGATCAAAACACCATCTATTCACAGGCAAGTATCGGTGTTGCTCAGTTCAACAACCATAGCAGTAACTCTGATATCCTGCGCGACGCGAATCGCGCGGCAGTACATGCCAAAGAGCTTGGCGCAAATAGAATAGAGTTTGCCGATGACCAACAAAACACCCGTATGGCGGCAATTCTTGGCACCGAAAGTGAACTATATAAGGCGCTTGAATCAGATCAACTAAAACTGACATGCCAGCCACTCATAGCGCCAGGCAAAGTAAATGCTCAGGCTCTAGAAATCAAAATTGTCTGGCAACACCCGCGCCGAGGCGCCCTGTATGCAGAACACTTCTACGATCACATTAATGATCTGGGACTGATTCGGAAACTGGGAAAATTCATTCTCAACAACATTAAGAGTACCCTCGCTGCCCTACCAAAAAACATCGCGAGCGAACAGGTTTACCTGCATGGCCTGGGTGAACCGGTATTAAATGGCGAGCTGATCAGCAACTGCATAGATACCTTAACCGCCCTAAAGAATTCCGAGCGCAGCCTACAAGCGACACAATTCATTATCGACATTAACAATAGTTTTCTAAACAACATTAATCCGCAAACACTGAAAACTCTGCAACAATTACAGCAACACAATATTGGTATTGCCGCCACCGGCTTAAAAGTCCAAGCGCCCTATGCTGAGCTGTTGGCATTGCCCGGCATTCTGGCGATTAAGCTCGATATGGCTGCAGCCCCGCCGAGCAACAACAACATTAATACCTATAAAGCCATGATTGCCTGTTATCACGCACTCAATATCAACGTCATTGCCGAAGGGGTTAACACGCCAGAAATCAATAACGCCATAGAAACATCAGGCTTTGATTATTTGCAGGGCAGCCAAATCACCACCACTGATGACACCGCGCGCTAACAAAGCGAATAAATATACAGCGTTCACTACCGCTGAAATTGATTATTTCCAGCTAAGTTCAGATCAACAACGACCCGACAGATCCCATACCGGCACATCAAACTCACGCAGTAGTTGTGCCGTTTCTGATAGCGGCAAACCAACCACCCCGGAATAACTACCTTGTATTTTGGCAACAAAAACTGAGCCTAGCCCCTGTATGGCGTAGGCCCCGGCCTTGCCCTGTGGCTCCCCGGTATTCCAATAGGCTTCGAGCTGCTTTTGCTCAAGGTGATGAAAAAGCACCTCAGTTTTGACCAACCGGGTTATTTGTCGTAAAGAACTAACGACACTAATCGCAGAGTAAACTTCATGTATTGAACCTGACAAAACGGTCAACATCTCAAGAGCATGCTCACGATCCATCGGTTTACCAAAAATTCGTCCTTGATGAACCACCGCTGTATCACCGCCAAGAACAACAGCATGCGGGGCATCCCCCAACTCGCGTAATCCAGCTTGGGCTTTGGCTAAGGCGACACGCAAAACATACTGCTCCGCCGTTTCCTGGGACAATACGGTTTCATCAACATCCACCTTCAGAATGCTGAATTTCACCGCAATTTGTCTCAGTAATTCCTGTCGCCGTGGCGAGGCCGAGGCCAGATAAAAAGACATCTATCAGCTTCGCCGAGTGATTAATTTAAGCAACATTAAAACCTCGTCGCACCCCACGTAACAGCATAAACAACACTGGCCATAGCACCGCACTGATCAGCGCAGGCACTAGGAACATCAGCGTTTGCGAAGAAACACCCAAAATACCTTTCACCCAGTGCACAATGATCTGATCAAGTGCCACTAGCGCAAACACAAATAATACTTGCTGCAGCCAGCTGAACATTCGTACGCGTTGATAAACCAAGATCATGACATAGGCAACAATGGTCAACGCCAAAGCATTTAGGCCTAACAAACTACCCCCTAACACATCCAAAAGAATGCCCAGAATCCATGCCGTACCTAACCCCACCCGAGTAGGCAATGCGACGATCCAATAAAGCAAAACCAGTAGCACCCATTCAGGACGCCACCACTGCAGGTCCTCCGGCAATGGTAATGCGCTAAGCATCAGTGCCACCAATAAAGACAAATAAATAACAACGCCGCCACGTGGTTGGCTCATAACGCCTCTCCCTCTACAGCCGTTTCACTTTGTTCTTCCGCATTCTCGTCGAGGCCCATTTCCTGCTGCTCTCTCGCCATAACCAACAACACCTGTCGGCTGCGCGTTAACTGTGCATTTGGCTGCACTTGAACATTGGCAAAGGGCTGCCCAGGATCATGCTCAACACGTCCAACTGTTGCCACGGGATAACCAAAGGGAAAGCGCCCTCCCAATCCAGACGTAACCAGAATATCGCCCTCAACAATATCGGCAGTGTCAGGCAAGTGCAGCAATTCCAATTGATCGCTCAAGCCCGTACCCACAACAATAGCCCGCACACCATTACGATTAATCTGTACCGGAATCGAATGTCGGGAATCCGTCAATAGTAAAACGCGACTACTAAAACGGCTCACGGAAATCACCTGCCCCATAACCCCGCTACCATCCAGCAGAGGGTATCCAACACGAACACCTTCATTAGAGCCTTTGCTTAACACTAATTCATGGGTAAAAGGGTCTGGATCAACACCGATCACAGAGGCCAACATCACGTTGTCATCAACTTTCTCAGCGCTGTTGAGCAATTCACGCAGCCGAATATTTTCAGCTGATAAAACCGTCATTTTCTGTAATTTTCTTTGCAGCACCAGCGCCTGCGCTTTCAGTTCATCATTTTCTTGATACAACACCTGATAATCCACAGTAGTGCGGTTTAACCACCCCATTACGCGTGAAGGAACATCAACCACATACTGTATCGGCGCCACCAGCGTGGTAAGCCCTGAACGCACCACATCGGTCTGTCGAAAGTTGAAATCGGTAACAATAAGCAATAGGGATATAATCGCTAATACCAACAGACGCAAGCCGACATCCGAATCCTTTATAAATATTGATTTAATGGTCGTAGCCCCCTGCTACTAATAATTAATTGGCGGCTCACTACCGCCCCAAAAAACAACGCAAGTGTAACACCCTGAGATTTTTTTCAGCAAAACATTCAGCCATAAAAAAAGCCGCCCTATTATGGAGGCGGCTTTTTTATTCTTCCGGTGAGCCTAAGTGCAGAGTCTCACCCCTTACCAGCAGTTATTCCGTGGAGGTTAAATCCACCCCGTGATCAATCCACTCCAGCGCTTTACCGCCACCACGTGCCACACAGGTCAACGGGTCATCAGCAACAATCACCGGCAAACCCGTTTCCTCACTAATCAAACGATCCAAGTCACGTAACAACGCCCCGCCACCTGTAAGCACCAACCCGGTTTCGGCAATATCTGACGCCAGTTCAGGGGGCGCCTGCTCCAAGGCACTTTTTACTGCCTGCACAATAGCGGATAACGGCTCTTGCAAAGCTTCCAATACTTCATTGCTATTAAGAGCAAAACTTCGTGGAATGCCTTCGGCAAGATTACGACCACGCACGTCAATTTCACGAACATCTTCGCCCGGGTAAGCCCCACCAATTTCCTGCTTAATACGTTCCGCGGTGGCTTCACCAATCAAGCTGCCATAGTTACGACGCACATATGTAGTAATCGCCTCATCAAAGCGGTCGCCACCCACACGTACTGATTCAGCAAATACAATGCCGCTCAGTGAGATAATGGCAATTTCAGTCGTACCACCACCAATATCAATCACCATCGAGCCCGTTGCTTCTTCCACTGGCAAACCGGCACCAATCGCAGCGGCCATTGGTTCATCGATCAAGTAGACTTCTCGCGCTCCAGCACCCAACGCAGACTCCTTGATCGCTTTACGCTCTACCTGTGTAGAGTTATAAGGCACACAGATCAGCACTCGCGGACTCGGCTTGATGAAATTATTTTCATGCACCTTGCCGATAAAGTGTTGCAGCATTTTTTCAGTCACAAGAAAGTCAGCAATCACACCATCTTTAAGCGGACGAATAGCCGTGATATTACCCGGGGTGCGCCCCAGCATACGCTTGGCATCCGTTCCCACTGCGGTTACTGTTTTTTGGGTGCCCACCTGACGAATCGCAACAACGGAAGGTTCGTTCAGCACTATTTCCTGATCACGCACGTAAATAAGCGTGTTCGCTGTACCTAGATCAATAGATAGATCGGTAGAGAACAAACCTCTGATTTTTTTGAAAATCGACATGTAATATTAGCTCGCAGCTTCCCTTTAATAAAGACACCCCTAAACATAGTCTATTTTCAGAGGCTCTCAACAAGTCCGCAAATGTATCAACGCTAGGGATTCAGAGCAAGGCAGAAATGTGTTAGTTTTACCACTTTTGCCCCGGGTCTTATCCTGAGCCGTTAAAAGCCTCGACAAAACCCGATGAAACAATGACGGAAATCCCTCATGAGCATCGAACGAAACGACGTATTAAATGCTGCCCATCTTGCCCGTTTAGGCATTGATGACAGAGATATTGAAGATTTCACTCAAGATCTCACCAATATCATTTCTCTGGCCGACCAGATGCAAGCTGTCGACACAACAGGCATTGAGCCTATGGCGCACCCCATGGACGCCACCCAGCGTCTACGCGCCGACCAAATAACAGAAAGCAATCAGCGCGACCACTTCCAGAAAATAGCGCCAGCAACCGAAGATGGTTTGTATCTGGTCCCGCGGGTTATTGATTAATCCGCAACCGTTAAACGTTAAACGTTATCGACACAATCATTCAGAATTATTGGTAGGACATTTCATCCCATGCATAACAAAACCATTGCCGAATTAAGCCAGGGCCTGGCCAACGGTGAGTTTTCCAGTGTTGAGCTGACCCAAGCACATCTGGATCGCATCAAGCGACTGGATCCAAAATACAACAGCTTCATTACCGTCACCGAAGACGCTGCCTTAGCATCTGCCCAACAGGCTGATGCGCAACGAGCCGCAGGTGACGCGGGTGATCTGACCGGCATCCCCATTGCCCAGAAGGATCTGTTCTGCACCGAAGGTGTACGAACCACCTGCGCGTCGAAAATCCTGGATAACTTCATCGCCCCCTATGACGCAACCATCGTCACCAAGTTCAACGAAGCGGGAACCGTTTGTGTGGGTAAAACCAACATGGACGAATTCGCCATGGGTTCCTCCAATGAGAACAGTGCCTACGGTGCGGTAAAAAACCCATGGGACACCAATGCCGTACCCGGCGGCTCCTCCGGTGGTTCAGCGGCAGCCGTTGCTGCCCGTCTTGTACCCGGCAGCACAGGCTCTGACACAGGTGGCTCTATTCGCCAACCAGCCGCGTTATGTGGTGTAACAGGTCTGAAACCAACCTACGGTCGTGTATCGCGCTGGGGCATGATTGCCTACGCATCTAGCCTTGACCAAGCAGGACCTTTCGCCCGCACGGCGGAAGACTGTGCCTATATGCTCAATGCCATGGCTGGTTTTGATGGCAAGGATTCCACCAGCATCGACCGAGCAGTACCCGATTACCGCGCTAACCTGAACAACAGCCTGCAAGGCCTGCGTATTGGCCTGCCCAAAGAATACTTCACCGATAGTTTGGATGCCGGTGTACAACAGGTCATTCAAAACGCCATCCGCGAATATGAAAAGCTCGGCGCCACCGTGAAGGAAATCAGTCTGCCACGCAGCGAACTGGCGATCCCCGCCTATTACGTAATCGCACCCGCTGAAGCTTCATCGAATCTATCTCGTTTTGACGGTGTGCGTTTTGGCCATCGCTGTGACGATCCAGAAGATTTACTCGACCTTTACAAGCGTTCACGCGCCGAAGGTTTTGGCCGCGAAGTAAAACGCCGCATCATCGCTGGCACCTACGCGCTGTCCGAAGGTTATTACGATGCCTATTACCTGAAAGCGCAACGCCTGCGTCGCATGATTAAAAACGACTTTGTCGCCGCACTCAATGAAGTCGATGTCATCATGGGCCCAACAACCCCAACGCCTGCATTTAATATTGGCGAAAAATCCGGTGATCCGATGAGCATGTACCTTGGCGATATTTATACCATTTCTGCCAACCTTGCAGGCATTCCTGGCATCTCAATCCCCTGCGGCTTTGTTAACGATCGTCCCGTTGGTCTGCAAATCATGGGCAACTATTTTGAAGAGTCGCGCCTGCTTAACGCCGCGCATCAATATCAGCTTCACACCGACTGGCACCAGCAAGCGCCAGCGGGCATCGAATAATTAGAGGTTACTAACAAATGGAATGG
>Ga0105356_10005185_pt1 | contig 12418 bp, 5 predicted proteins | sample GOMGulsemesocosm_3_FD_83502 | JGI IMG/M metagenome (GOLD analysis project Ga0105356, IMG submission 83502) | Methane-oxidizing microbial communities from mesocosms in the Gulf of Mexico - GOM9D Gulf of Mexico | ecosystem: Environmental > Aquatic > Marine > Cold seeps | place: Gulf of Mexico...
AGTTCTGTTTTAAGTTTAATTCCAATACTTTTCCATTCTAGTTTGCAAGGCCGGATATTCGGATACATCAAGATCGTATAACTTTTGCAATCTCAATATTTCAGCTTTCAATTCCTTTGTAATTTTATCAAATCCTGATTTCCCATACAAATTGTTTAGTTCTTTTGCATCCTTTTTCAAATCATACAACTCCCAAGTAACAGGTGTTTCCCAGCCATCTGTAGTACCATTCAATCCGTTTCCATGTCCATAATAAAAAATCAACTTATATTCATGCGTACGAACTCCTAAATGTGCAGGAACTGCTGATGGCTCGAATTGCATCCAATACTGGTAATACATTGATTTTTGCCAATTTTCAGGAGTATTTCCTGACAACACGGATCTAAAACTAGTTCCTTGCATGCTTTTTGGAGCTGCCACCCCTGCATAGTCTAAAATCAATTCTGGAAAATCTAAATTGGTTACCATTTCATTAAATTGCGATCCTGGTTTTATTTCCCCTGGTTTTCTTATTAAAAAAGGCATCTTTAAAGATTCATCATACATCCAACGTTTGTCGTAATAACTATGTTCTCCCAAAAACATACCTTGATCTGAAGTATATACTACAACTGTATTTTTAGCCAAACCTGTTTCTTCTAAATAATCCAAAACACGTCCTACGTTTTCATCTACTGCAGTCACTACTTTTAAGTAATCTTTCATGTATTTTTGATAAGCTGCACTAATTTTTTCTTTAGCAGTCATACCGTCTGTATTCAATTTACCTGTAGGATACTCTTTTCCTCTCTTACCTTCATACATTCTTTTAGATAGCCCTAAAATATCTCTTCCATACGTTTTAGACCCCTCAGAACGATGGCTTTTATCTTCATACAAACTCACTGCTTCTGGAATAGTAACGTCATCAAAAAGATGTTCATGCCTTGGTGCATATTCCCACAGTCCATGAGGTGCTTTATGGTGCAGCATCAAAAAGAAAGGTTTTTCTTTTTTTCTCTGATCTAACCAATTTAAAGAATTATCCGTTATAACATCGGTAACATACCCCTTGTATTGTTTGCCTTCTTTCTTTTTTGTCCATTTTGTACCTGTTTCTTTAAATGTAGGATTGAAATAGTCTCCTTGTCCGGGTAAAACACTAAAATAATCGAAACCTTGTGGCTCTGTATGCAAATGCCATTTTCCTACAATTGCAGTTTCATAACCATTTTTTTGCAGTAATGTCGCTACAGTCTCATCTTCCTTTTTTAAATCGTCCCACAATGTATGAACTCCATTTTTGTGACCGTATTGCCCTGTCATAATAGTAGCTCGACTCGGTGTACATATAGAATTCGTTACAAAACAATTGTTTAACAAAGCGCCTTCTGTAGCCAACCTATCAATGTTAGGCGTTTTTAAAACTTCTGAAAAACGCATTTTATAACTACTGATGGTATTTGCCGTATGATCATCACACATTATCCAGAGAATATTAGGTTTCTCTATATTATTTTTATTTTGTGCATTGGTAACCACAACTCCAAAAACAGAGAACAAACCAAAAAAGACACTCTTGATATTATATTTCATTTTATATTTTTTTTAGGTTTGGTCTGGAATGATACTGTTTCCTCCTTTATTAATTCGTTTTTTAATTTTACCTTTTGCTCTTATTTTGAATACCAATGCTACCTGATTTGGTAATTTTAAAGGCAGTTTGATATGAACCCCCTTTGAATCTCTTTTAAATTTCAATTTCCCATATCCTAATAATTCAATACTTTCAATTCTATTTTTACCTGATATTTTATTTTTAGAATTCAAAGATTTGATTACAACTTTTCCATTGCTTGGTATTCCTAATACAGTCGCATAAAGAAAATTGTTTTTCGTCGTAAATCGTACATCTGTATCATCAAACAATGCTGGATTAGGTTGTATAGCTCTAGATATTTTTGCATTTACTGGATTTGTTTCCGTCATAAACAAATTTTCCAAATGCCCTTCTCCATAAATCACCCAGGGTCTGGTTCCATAAATAGCTTCTCCGTTTTGTTTCAACCAAACACCTATTTCTAGCAATAAATCTTCTTGTGCCTTATCAAACGTTCCATCTGGTCTAGGATTCATAGACAATAACAAACCTCCGTTTCTGGCTACTAAATCACACAATCTTACAATTACGTCTCTAGATTTTTTGTACTCTAAATTTTTATCCCATTGCCAATCACACCACCCTACAGCACTTGGAGTATCATCTTCCCAAGGCCAATCTACATAAGAAGGTCTTTTGGCTCCATTTTCATAACTATATACGCCAAAATTCTTTCCAAAATTACCTTTATTGTGAACACTTACTTCTTTGTTATGTTTCAATCCATCATTAAAAAAGTGTGCTAGTATTTTTTCAGTATCGTATTTTCCTCCTCCACCATCAAACCACAAAACGTCGGGTGAATATTTATCAATAAATTCCAATGTCAACTTCTTACGATTCTCTGTAAACCGTTCTTTACCGCCCATAAACCAATAATAATTGTAATAATCAGGATTTAGTAAATCTGCATTTTTATATTTGGAATTCTTTTTTAATTCATTGGCTATCTTTGTAAAGTGTTTTATAGTTCTCCCATGATGAAATGAGGCTATCGTCTTCAATCCTCTTTTTTTCAACTCTGTAAACAACTCTCCATTGACATCTCTTTTAGGTCCTGTTTTCCCAGCACATAAATCTGTTATTTCACTATCCCACATACAATACCCATCATGGTGTACAGCACACATACCAGCATACTTTGCTCCAGATTTCTCTATCAAATCAGCCCAATAGACTGGATCAAAATTATCGGCTGTAAATTGTTTTGCTAAATCCTTGTATCCAATACCATTTTCAATCTTCCCTACATTTTCTTCAAATAATTGATGTTGCTCCTTATTTTCGTTGGTTGAATAAAATCCATTATACCCTGTAATGTAATAATTGGCCCAATTAGAAACTGAATAATCCCAAGCGCCTGTAACAGAATAAACTCCCCAATGTGCGTAAATTCCAAATTTCACATCTTCTGCCCAGGTCGGTACAACATGTGTACGTAAAGATTCCCAATTGGCTTGGTAAGGTTTTTCTTGTGAGATGGTTTTATTTATTGTTAACAAACCAATCAGAATGATGAACATCATCATTTTTTGTTTTTCTAAAAATTTCATTTTTATTTTATTTAATAAGTTCAACATCTACAAAATAGGCAGGTACCGTAATTCCTTCTTTTGAAGAAATCCAAGTCTCCAAATCCATATCTCCTGATTTAACAACTATCTCAAATGACACGTGCGTATCTGTAGCTACAATGTCTTTCTCAAATGTGTTTTTATTTAATGATAATTTCGCACGGCTTGCAGTAAAATCTTTGCTTTTCTTTCCATTTGTTTTTGCATTGAATGCCATACCTGTATATAATGGAAAACGTGAAAGTGTTATTTTATAAGTACCTTCATTTACAAAAGTTACTTTCCATGGTCCTTCTCCCTGGTCTAACCTACCAACATGACCTTGGGTAAATACCGAATGTCCCCACAGATCTTGTGTCGTCAAAGAAATCTTCTTATGAACGTAATCTCCCAATAAAAAACGCACAGGTGTTTCTCTATCTCCAGCATTTTTCTTTAAATACTTTGCTAGTTTTTTATCCAATTTCTCACAAATATCAGGATATTGACCAGCTATATCATTTCTTTGATCTCTGTCATTTTTAACATTGTACAGTTCTTTTCTATTGATCCACCTCCAATCTCCATCAACAACACAAAAAAGATTTCTTTTAAAATTCAGAGGTTTTGCTGGATGTAATTTTGTCAAAAATATAGAACGGTCTTTGTTTTCTTTAATTTCTTTCCCATACAAAGCTGACTTGAAAGAAATTCCATCTTGATCCAGCTCTTTTGATGAAGCAATTCCACACAAATCCGTCAATGTTGGAAAAATATCAAAAACTGTTGTCAATTGATCTACTTTTTTTCCTCCCTCTAAATTTCCACCTTTCCATTTCACGAAAGAAAACAAACGATGTCCACCATCATAAGGAGAACTTTTCCCTCCTCTTTGTCCCATATTGTATCCATTTTTTAAAGCTCTACCTTCTTTATCATGTCTGGCTGCATATCCTGCGGTTCCGTCATCTGTTGTAAATACTAAAATGGTATCATCCGCAATTCCTTGCTCTTCAAGAAAGGCCATTAAGTACCCCATATTTTCATCCAAATTGGCAATCATTCCATAATAAATAGCTTGTTTTTCATCATGTCCTTTGTCTTTAAAAGGTTTTGAATATTCTTCACCTACGATTGCTGGTAAATGTGCTACATTTGGAGCGAGATAAATCATAAAAGGGGTGTCTTTTGTTTCTTTTATAAAACGCATGGTTTCATTAAAAAAAACATCTGTGCAATACCCTTTGTACTGTTCTGGCTTGTCATTGTGATAATAGACATCATCGAAATAATCATTCCCCCAATAATCAGAAATTTGACTTATTGCTCCACATTTAAAATTGACTACCTCATCAAATCCTTGATCTGATGCTCTAAAAGGCCAATCATCTCCCAAATGCCATTTCCCAAATTGTCCTGTTTTATAACCATTTTCTTTAAAAACTTCTGCCATTGTAATTTCTTCTGTTCGCATATGACTTCTACCAATACTTGTTCTCCAAGCACCTGTACGCAGCGCATATTTCCCCGTCATAAGTCCTGCTCTTGAAGGTGTACACAAAATAGCTTGATGAAAATTTGTAAGCTCTATAGATTCTTTTTGTAATTTATCTATATGAGGAGTTTTCAACCATGGGTTTCCAAGCCCCCTTGTATTATTCCCCATGTCATCTGTCATAATAACAATTACATTGGGTTTCTTTTGTGCCTCTATTCCAAGTACAAAAAATAAAATGTGAATTCCGATGGCTATATTTCTCATTATTTATTTTGTTTTTGCTTTCTTTTCTTTTTTCTCTTTGTACTTTTCTTATTATAATTCGTTGGATCTTTGTAAACTTTCATTAAGTGTTTTTTCTTTGACCAAGGGATATGTCGATTGTACAAAGTAGCATACTCAGGATATCCATTTCCTTCAATACTTTCATCTCCCCATACCTCTACATACTTATCATATTTGGCTTGCATCTTTTTCAAATCTTTTGCATTTGAAGCGTTTGTTGCCAAATTGTTCATTTCATATCTGTCCTCAACCAAATCGTACAGTTCTTCTTTTGGTTCCATACCCTCTCCATAAAACCAATACAAATACTTGTATTTCCCAGAAACAATTGACAAAGAATGTGTTGGGTTTTCTCCCCAAGCTTGAATAATAGCTTGATCTTCTTTGACAGTTGCATTTTTCTTTTCTACCAACGAAACCAAACTTTTACCGTCCATATTTTTAGGAATAGGAAGTCCAGCAAAATCCAAAATTGTTGGAGCCATATCTATATTTCCGGTCAATGCAGTACTTTTCCATCCTTTTTTAAATGATTTGGAACCGGGGGCATATATCAACAAAGGACCTCTAGCACCTTCTTCATAGGGCAACACTTTCCCTCCAAAACCATGAGCTCCTGTACTATACCCATTGTCTGTTGTAAAAATAATAATCGTATTGTCTGCGATTCCTTGTTTTTCTACTTCTTCCAAAATCATTCCTACTGCAACATCAACCGCATAAATTAATTGGTAGTATTTTGCCAATGCTTCGTCGTAATTTTCTTCTTTCCAATGTTTTCCTAAACGTTGGTATTGTCTGCCCAATTTTGCTTGATTGGGCAAGTGCTTGCCTCCTTTTTGTCCATGATTTGGATGCCTGGTAAACGTTTTCCCTTTATACACTCCATCATACATTTTATCTGGAGACACTGGGTTATGAGGCGCTTTGAAACTTACTGACAAACAAAAAGGTTTTTCTCTATTGGCTGATTCTTTGATAAAATCTGCAGAGGCTGCTCCTAAGGCTTTTGAAACATGCGGATATTTATCGGCATATTCTTTTACAAATTCATTTTTTACCGTTTGATAATAACCTTGCCCAGGCCATCCTTTCCACCAATCAAACTGATCCATTGGCATCGCAGCCTTGGTATGATAGTTAGAGTTCTTATCTACTTCGTTGGATACTTTATATCCAAATTTCCCTGTAAAGCCTGTTTTATAACCTGCTTCTCTAAGTAGTACTGGATAGGATTTTTTAAACTTTTCTTTCGTTAAATTCCCATGTGAAAAATTACAGCCTGTTTTGTACTCATACATTCCAGTCATTATTTGAGCACGACTGGCCATACAAATTGAAGTTGTGTTGTAATAGTTTTTAAATATGACTCCTTCATTCCCTAATCTATCAATATTTGGTGTCTGAATTTCATCATTCCCCATACAACCTAAGGCATCATATCGTTGATCATCTGTCAATAAAAAAATAATATTTGGCTTTTTACTTTTTCTCTGCCCATTTACTGAACTTATAAATACCAAACCAAAGGCTAGAAGTACTAAAAAAGCTTTGTTCTTTTTATTATTTCTCATTATTGTTACTTGTATTTATTACTGTTATTAATGTTCTCCGTTAAAATCAAGACTCAATCCTTTTTCTCTTCTTTCCGTTTCCCAACTTTTAATTACTGGAACACTCCAATCTGCTTTTTCTAAATTTACTTTATCACCACTTTTATAAATCCACTCTTGCATCAAAGTATTTAACTCTGCTACCTTTGATTTGTACTTTGACTTATTAGCAAGGTTGTTCATCTCTAAAGGATCTTTTTGAATTTCAAATAGCTGTGTTGTTTTTATTCCATCTACCAAATAATTGATCAACTTCCAGTCTTTAGTTCTCACACCTCTTTGAAAATTTTTATAAATATAAAATACCGACTCTCTAATTTTCTTTTTTGGGTTTTCTAAGATCGAGACCAGACTACTTCCATCTAAATTTTTTGGTGTTTCTACTCCTGTTAATTCTGTTATTGTTGGAAACAAATCGTTCAGATAAACCAAACTTTGTGTTCGAACTCCTTTTTTTATTCCAGGTCCATTAAAAATTAGAGGTACCCGAACACTATGATCGTATAAATTTTGCTTTCCAACAAGTCCATGTTGTCCTACAGCCAACCCATTGTCTCCTGCCATAATGATAATTGTATTGTCTGCTTTCCCGCTTTTCTCTAGAGCTAATACTATTTTACCGATACATGCATCTACTTCAGAAACCATTGCATAATAAGAAGCTATCTCTTCCTTCACTGCTTCTTTTTTTCTTGGAAAAGGCAATAAATTTTCATCTCTAATAATCAATTCTCCATTGTCAAAGGGGTGATTTGGGGCATAATTCTTTGGCAAAGAAATTTCTGCTGTTTTATATTTTTCTTTATAAGTATCTGGAGCCATACGTGGATCGTGTGGAGAAGAAAAAGCAACATACATAAAAAATGGTTTTTCTTCTTTGTATGTTTCCAATTCATGTATTGCAGCTTCACTGAATAGGACAGATGAAAACTTGTTTTTAAAATGAGCTTTCTTTTTATTGTATATTCCGTTTTCATTAAAATCATGCAATGGAACTTTTAAATGATTGCTCATGCCCCCCATAAAAATATTGGCTCCATTTGTAAATGATTTGGCAAAGGACGCCGCTCCATTATGCCACTTACCAGTTCCCCAAGTGTAATAACCAGCATTCTTTAATGTCTGTGGTAAAGTCGGTTCTTCTTTACTTATAGCTCCTTTTCCTTTTGAAAGGTTATTAATAAAATTACTTGTCATCAACATAGCTCTACTTGGCATGCAAACCGCACCACTATTCGACCCCATTATATGTGCATGGGTAAACGTAGTTCCTTCTGCTACTAATTTATCTAAACTTGGCGTATAAACTTCTTTATTACCCAATGCATTTATAGCATCAAATCTATGATCATCTGTCAATAGAAATAAAATATTAGGTCTCTTTTTCTTTGTCTCATTTATTTTTTTTGTTTGCGCATTTAAACTACTACTTACCACTAATAGTAACGCTATTATACCACTCCCTTTCAATTGCATTTTTTTCAGCATCCCTCTGTAATTTGTCATCTTCAATAATTATTTCCTTGTTCTTACTTTTATCACTATTTAGAAGTAAAAGTATTTACATCTCTAATTCTACAGGCGTTCAAATTTTACAATAATTAACATATATATATCATTCTATTCATTTCTCTCTTAAAATGGAAAAATCTTACTAAAATTGGGCCTTTACTATAACTAAGTTCATTCTAATTTCTTAAAAAAGAAGCATCGAATGCAATTTGTAGGTTATCTGATATTTTCCAGAAAACTCTTTATTCACCTTAATTAATTCATAAAAAAAAGTACCGTTCAAAAAAAATTATAACACTTCCTTTGTAGAAAAAAAAGGAATAAAAGTTCTGTTCACTAAAATGTAAAGTACTAATTATAAACTAACTGGAGATCATTAATAAGAGTATGTATTAGAAAATAAAGAGACATTCAGTATAACAGATAAGAAGTATCTATACCTGATATTACTAATTCGTAATTTTGAAGTTTTGATATAGTTTCTCTTCTATAGCTTGTTAAAAACGTAAATTATTTTTTATCCTCTACTTAGAAGTGTTTTACAGACTTAGGTTGGTATTACATAACAAAATGCACAAATAACACTACGAGTGCGATTAAGACCAAACTCAACAACCATTCAGCAAACCCGAACTTTCTTATCACTTTAGTCTTAGTCCGTTTATAGATTGAATTTTTCATAATTTTAATAAAATGTAAATGAATTTTTCCACACTGATTTACTTACCTCTATATTCATCTATATAATCTCTTGGGGATTTGTTAAAGTATTGTTTGAAACATTTTGTAAAATACGAATGGTTGGAAATTCCTACTTCATAAAGAACTTCAAAAATTTTCATATCCGTTTCCTTAAGATAAACGGCTGCCTTCTTAATTCTATACTCCCTTATAAATTCATTTGCCGATAGCCCTCTAATTGATTTTAGTTTCCTGTAAAGTTGCATTCTACTAAAACCTAAAGCTTCCCCCAAATCTTCTACCCCGAATTCTGAATTGGTTAAATTTTCTTCTATTATCTGTTCCATTTTTTCTAGAAAATCTTTTTCTAGTTTATTAATTCCAACTTTCTGAGAATCCAACTTCACTTCTCCTGAAGTAAATTTCACACGTAAAGTTTCTCTTTGTATCAATAATTTTTGAATACGAACCTCTAAATGACGAATGTCAAATGGTTTTGGAATATATGAATCAGCTCCCACTTCCAAACCTTCGATTCTGTGTTCCATAGATCCTTTGGCTGTAAGTAAAATGACAGGAACATGGCTTGTAATTTCATCTTCTTTTATCATTTTACAAAATTCTATCCCATCCATATTGGGCATCATTACATCGCTAATAATCAAATCTGGAACAAATTTAAGAGCCGCTGCCAAGCCCTTTACTCCATCTGAAGCTTTTTTAATTTTATATTTAGACTCTAATGTATTGGAAATAAACTCTAGCATATCTGGATTGTCTTCAACCAATAGCAAAGTTGGCTTTACCTCTTCCCCTTCTTCATTCTCTTCTTCCAAAAATGAAGTTTCATTGTTTTTCAATATAATTTCTTTATCCAAAATAGGAGATACTATATCTTCTTCTTTTTGAAATTCTAATTCTTCTAAATTAGTTTCCAATCGTCGTGCAGGCTGTCCTAAAGATTTCAAATCTGTAAACAGCGGCAATTCAACAATAAATTTACTTCCTTTTTTCACTGTACTCTCTACAAGTATGGTTCCTTTATGCATATCCACCAATGATTTGGTCAGCGCAAGACCAATTCCCGATCCTTTCTCCGATTTCCCACTGTTCTTTTTTATTTGATAAAATCGATCAAAGATCAAATCTAATTGACTTTGTGGAATGCCTTCACCTGAATCTTCTACAACAATTCTGACATATCGATTGTCTTCCTTATTTTTAGACTCTCTTTTCTTTTGTCTCGTCGGAATGGAAAGTTTCAATTTTATTTTACCTCCATCACCTGTATATTTAATGGAATTTGAAATTAAATTGTTTAATATTTTTTCCATTTTATCCCAATCAAAATAGCAATCTATTTCATATTCACCACATTCAAATGTTAGGTTGATTTCTTTTTTATCTGCCAACACTTTAAACGAAAAAACTTCTTCTTTACAAAAATTAACCAAATCGCCTTTTGAAGGTAGTAATTTCAATTCTTTGGTCTCTACCTTTCTAAATTCCATGATTTGATTGATTAAACGGAATAGGTGATTGGCATTTCGTTCCATCATTAACAAAGAATCTTTTACTTTTGCAGTCGTTTCCTTTGCTGATATCAATCCTTGTAATGGTCCCAAAATCAATGTCAGTGGTGTCTTAAATTCATGCGATACGTTCGTAAAGAATTCTAATTTTATTTTATTTATTTCTTTAATTTTTTCTTGTTCAATTTTTTCTATTAGCAATTTACTTTGGTATTCTTCGTTGATTAAAATATACCGTCTAAACAACCAAAGAACGAGCAACATTACTAAAGAGTATCCTAAATACGCCCACCATGTTTTCCATAATGGAGGCAGCACTTTTATTTCAATTCCTTTATGATTTTCATTCCATATGCCATCATTATTAGAAGCTTTTACTTTAAAGTTATAGGTACCATCTTTAAGGTTTGAATAACCTGCAAAACGTCTGTTTGCATCTGTAAAAATCCAGTCTGAGTCAAAACCTTCCAACATATATGCATACTTGTTTTGTTCAGGTGCAGCATAATGCAATGCTGAAAAATCAAATGAAAATGTATTATGTTCGCTATTTAAAATAATTTTTTTCGTTTCTGATATAGATTTTTCCAAAATAATTTTCCCTAAAATTTTTTCTCCAATTTTTATGGATTCATTAAAGATTTTAAAATCTACAATTTCAATTTTAGGTAAAAATTTATTATTTTTAATTTTTTCTGGATAAAATACATTTAAGCCATTTATTCCTCCAAAATACATCAAACCATCTTTTCCTTTGTAATAAGCACCTTTTCTAAAATTCACATCTTGCAACCCATCACTTAGGTGTAAATTTGAAAAAACATTTTCTTTTATATTGTATTTCGATATTCCATTATTTGTACTGATCCATAAGTTTCCTATTTCATCCTCTAATATGCCATAAATTTCATTAGATGGCAACCCCTCTTTTTTAGAATAACGAACTATCTCAGGAAAGAGTTCATTTCGTTGATTTTTTTCAATTTTATTTAGCCCTCCCCCAAAAGTACCTATCCAAATAGCTCCTTCTTTATCTTCATGAATAGAAAAAACAAAATTATTACTTAAACTTTTTGAATTATTTTTTTCATTCTTAATTTTAATAAATTTGATGGGGTCGTTAAATTCATCTCTAATTATTCTATTAATACCGCCTCCGTTTAACCCTACCCACAAAACACCTTCACTGTCTTCAAAAACACAAGAAACCCCACCTCTACCTAAGCTATTGGGAATATCTGAATTGTGTTTGAACTGATAAAAACTGGAAATTTTTTCACCAAACTCCTTAGGCCGAAACCGAATCAATCCTTCATTTCCATTTGATCCAGCCCAAATATCTCCAAGCTTGTCTTTGTATAATGCCGCCAACCTATTGGTTGGGAAATTTTTAATTTTAGATTTCTTGTAATAATGAGCAACATCAACCTTATTAGATTTTAAATCTTTCGAAATACGAACATGGTCAAGACCTGAATAAGGAGTTCCTAACCAATAATTTCCATAATTATCTTCACACATTGCAAAAATATTATTGCTAATAATTGTATTTTCATTTTTTGAGTGGTGCTTGTATTTTACAAATTCTGTTTCACCGTTACCTGATATCAATCGATTCAACCCTTTTCCAAATGTACCCACCCAAACATTTTCTTTAGAATCCTCAAAAACAGTAGTTATCATATTATCACTAAGTCCTTTGGAATCGAAATAGTTGTATTTAAAATGTGCTATTTGTTTTCTTTCAAGATTCAATTTACTCAAACCTCCACGTTTCGTAGCTACCCATAACACTCCAGAACTATCTTCAAATAAATCATAAATGTCGTTACTTTTAAGACTGCTATCAAATGAGGTTGTATTCTTATAGTGTGTAAATAGATCTGTTGAAGGATTCAGTTTGTTCAACCCTCCTTGATTTGTTCCTATCCAAATATTTCCTAAATGATCTTCAACGACCTTTGAAACATAGTTATTTGACAAACTATTTTTTGAGCTTTTATCATTTAGATATCTTTTAAAGGTTTCTAATCCAGTATCAGCATCTACTGCTAACTTATTTAAGCCAAAACGTGTAGCAATCCATAAATTATTCTTACTAT
>Ga0105356_10005187_pt1 | contig 12416 bp, 4 predicted proteins | sample GOMGulsemesocosm_3_FD_83502 | JGI IMG/M metagenome (GOLD analysis project Ga0105356, IMG submission 83502) | Methane-oxidizing microbial communities from mesocosms in the Gulf of Mexico - GOM9D Gulf of Mexico | ecosystem: Environmental > Aquatic > Marine > Cold seeps | place: Gulf of Mexico...
GCCAACCAACGCAGATGCTACAAGGCTCTTTCTGATTTTAACAGACATAGTTCCCAACCAATTTAAGTAATGTAACTTTTTTAGAATTTAAAACTGATTTAATTCAACCAGGATTAATACCTAATATATAGGCATCAACTTACCAATAATGCAAAATGGATCAAGCCCTGTCAACTTGATGTTTGGATATATCTTCAATTTTATTTAAATTAAATTACCAACAAGAAAAGCAGTTACATATTTTTTACATAACTTAAGGTTCCCCCCCTATATTCCCTAGTCAAAATAGTGTTATGTGAACAAATGTTAACTTTATAGCTTATAGCAAAAAAAATACGTTTTTTTCATCAAACAAACAAAAAATCATATATTATGATTCTTTTAATGCTTTTCTATAGCTTCAGAACCAATAAATATTGCACATTTAATTAATAACACTTCAACTTTATAACTTAGAAATTAGAAATTAGAAATTCATAAATAATACTGATTCCGATAATTAAGTGACCATTCAGAGCTTAGAGGTTTAACAATTCTTGCCACGTCAGTGGAATTCCCTTAGAACTGACAAAAACTCTTTTTAGGCGGGTTTAAAGCGCTTTATGCTGTGTTATTAATTTGATAAAGGATAAGCATTATCTACAATCAATGCTTACTCTATGACTGGAGCTACTTAGGCTATGTTTGGAACGTATAATTTGAGCCCAATACGCTTTGAATCCTCGCTGATTGACCAGTTAATTATCGAAAATGGTATAATTCAACTATTGGACTATAACTCTATTACCACTCTTTATTGAGCGTAGAAATTAATCTCTGTTCTGCTTTTTCACCAAACACCCCTGAGAACCATCTTGTCGCCTGATTTATCTCTTCTATATTATTAATTTCAATTTCTTGGTACTTAGTATTTCGAATTGAGGCATTAAAAGTTTCACTATTTGACTTTGCATTTTTTGACATTGTTGGTGAATTTATAATTTCAGAAATATCATCTTCATTAAAAACCAATCCTAAATGTGTATTTACAGCCTGTAAAATAACCTTGGGTTCTTTAAAAAAACTTTCAATATTTATAGGTAAAATCCTAGTCGATATTTCTTTTGGTAACTCTATAAGTTGTTTTAAATGAAAATACCAAATCAAGCAGCATGCCTTTAGATGGTCTATATTTTCAAAATCAAAACCTTTCATCCATGGCTCATGACTTGTTTCTCGACTGAGTATCTTTGCTAATAAAGGCATTTTCAATTTGGTTTCTGTTGTTTTATTTAAATTTGTAATTAAAAACTTATGTAAATCAGTATATAGAAATATACTCTTCGATTCTGGGTTTACTATTTTCAAATCTTCAATTAAATTATTTGCAACATTTGTTGGTTTTATAATTACTTTTTCTTTTTCTTCGTAGTTTTTTACCAGTAATGTCTCACAATTTTTAACTAAAGCTAACCATAGCTTTGTATCGAATTGACCACTATTGACCAAACCTCTTTTTGTATCAGCTAACCTTCTAAGTATCCAAGGTTCACGCAGTGAAAAGGTTTTACCTGGCTTATTTAAACATCTTGAAAGTAAAGTCGAAGCTACAAATGATATATGAAATATGTACCTAACAGGTTTTGTTTTTATTTTTTCATCTTGAATTATTTTATTCATCAAAGGCATGGTGACTAACCAGTTTTTACCTGATGCATGCTCCATTCTCATATCTAAAAAACTCGAATCAGTATAAGTTTTTTTAGTGACATCCATAAAAGTATATTCATGCTTGATTAAATCAACATCATGTAATAAATAATTTGGGTTAAACAATAAATCTTCTTTCACATTATATTCCTCAAAAATAAGATATAAAAAAGGCCGCTAATGCGACCTTTTATCATATTTTATGAATATCTGATACTTAGAAAGTATGAGCTAAACGAACAAACCAGCTTTTACCAAATAAACGGTAGTTACTTTCATCTGTATTACCGTTACTTGCAGGCTCGATGTATGGAGGAGCTTCATCAGTGATATTAGTAATACCAGCAGAGACTACAGTACCGAAATCAAAGTTATATGTTGCTGTGATATCATGATACATCATAGAATCAATTTTATAAACGTTCACAGGGCTATTAACATCATCTGGGTCACTTAGTGTAGTTCCCCAATAAAGAAGATCTGAATACTCTAATTCACCAATGTAGTTCATAGCGTATGAGATAGTTAAATCATCTAAAGTATAACTAGCATTTAAGTTGGCTTTATTTTTTGCATAACTTGTATCATTTTCAAATAAGCCAGCTAAATCTTTCATTTCAAACTCAAACGTTTCACCGTTATAAATTTGATTTTCACGCTCAAGTGTATGACTCATTGAATAGTTGAACTTCATTTCGCCACCAAGAGCTTCAAGCCCATAGTTAGCTTCAAAGTCAATACCTTTAGCTGTCATACGGCTTAAGTTACTAGACTTAGCACTGATATTAGTTAGTTCACCATTTGTACGGTCAATGTTGTCACAAAGTGCTTGAATTCCACCTAAGTAACATCCTTTAAGTGAATCTCCAGCGCCAACACTATCAATTACATCTTCAATTTCGATTGCCCAGTAATCAACAGTAATACCTAGACCTTCAATAAACTCTGGAGAGTATGCAAAACCAATTGTAAATGTATCGCCTTCTTCAGCCTGAAGTTCTTGATTACCACCAACACGCGCTAATTGCTGTGCATCATCGTTATTTGAACCACCTACAGCAACACCATCAGCTGTACAATTACCTTGTTGCGCTGAAGTCAATGAACCCCAGTTTGAACTGCTACATGGATCGGTTGCTGAAGCGAATGAATCACTTTCAGGACCATATAATGAACCGATACCAGGAGCGCGGAATACAGTACCGTAAGTAGCACGAACAAGTAGAGAATCAACAACTTTCCATTCCATACCTAATTGGTAAGTAGTAGAAGCACCAAATGCACTGAAATCATCATAACGTAGTCCAACTTTAGCATCTAAAGTCTCAGCTAGGAATGTATCACTTAATAACGGAACACGGAACTCAGTGAACAAACTAGTTACGTCATATTCACCATTAGTGCCTTTTGATTTATTACCCGTTACTGAACTCATGTACTTGCCTGAGTCAACTTGTGCTTCAGCTTGTTCTTTACGATATTCAAAACCAAAACCACCAGCAATTACGCCTGCCGGAAGTTCGTAAAAATCACCACCCACAAAACCAGTTAAAGTTTGAACTGTGTAATTGCTAGCATCCACAAGAGGAGCAGTCACATAATCAAGCATTTCTTGAGTAACAGAACCTGGACCACCAAATACATTCATAGATACACAATCAGAAATAGGTGCATCTGATGTACCACAAACAATATTACCGCTGCTATCTTTGAATGAAGGACCCATAGCTTTAGCTAGGTTTGGACCAAATAATTGACCAAAATCAGTAGATGTATTTTGTGTATAACCGTAGTTATAATTTACATCATAATACCAATTATCATTGATTTCACCTTCAAAACCAATAACTTGTTGGAAACCAACTATATCTTGTTCAAAGCTACGACCACCTTCTAACATACGACGACGTGAACGAAGAACGTCTTCGCCAAATGGGTTGTAATAGTTGCCTTTCGACACACCATTAAACTCAACCATTACTTGCTTGCCATCTTCACCTAGTACAGGTGCACCATCAGCATCTGTTTTACCGTATGTACCAGCGTAAGCAGGATCGTATTTAGTATCATAAGGAACCGCTGCTAGTTCTTGACGTGAAGTTCGTTTATTAATACGTGTTTCTGAATATGCACGCGTTGAATCATTAATATCTAACGAACCTTCAACAAATACATTTAATTTTTTATATGGAGTTTGTAAGTAGTTAACTGGGGCGTAGTTATAAGTATCATTGTTTGGACCACCGCCAACAAAATCACGCATATCGCCAAGACCAGGAACACCACCGTCACATTTGTCATTTGTTTGACTTGGACCGTGCTGTAAATAGAAGTTACCACAAGGAACTGAACCTGAACCTACAACGATAACGTTTTGATTTTCACCAGTACCAATTAAGCCATTCTTATGAAAAGACGCTTCACCTTCAGCACCCCAAACTTGCCAAGGGTAGTTCATGAAGTCAATTGGTGTATCACCTTGTAAAACAGCTGTTTGCTCAACATAATCAACACCGACAACTAAGTGACCAGAATCAAATGCTTTACCTAAAACTAAACTAAAACCGGTTTCTTCATTTTCGCTAATATCAAATGAACCTTTAGATTGTAATGTTAGCTCTACGCCTTCAAAATCTGTACGAGTGATGATATTTACCACACCAGCTACAGCATCAGCACCGTAAGTTGCAGAAGCACCATCTTTTAAGATTTCAATGCGCTTAACCATTGAACTTGGAATAGTTTGGAAATCATCAGATACTGGACGACGGCCATTAACTAAAACAAGAGTACGTGAAGCACCTAGACCACGTAATTCAACGCCAGTAGAACCATTACCGCCATTATTTGTAGTTGTCATCGCTGGCGAACCAGACATTACAGCACTGCTTTGTAAGAATTGACCTACATCTTGAATACCTTGAACTTTCATTTGTTCAGCAGTAATTACTGTAACAGGTGAAGCTGATTCCATATCTGTACGTTTAATACGTGAACCAGTTACTTCAATACGTTCTACCGCTTCAGCGCCTTCTTCAGCTGCTGAAACATTTGCAGATAGTGCAGCTGTTGAAGCAGCACCAAAAACGATCGCTAGGCGAACTGCTTTTGCAAGTTTGTTATTTATCATTCGATTTCTCCCTGGACCACATTCTTTGATGTGATTTAATTTTTGTTGTCATTTAAGTTGAACTTAATGACTATTTTTAAGTCTTGCTCGTTATCCGAGGCAAATATTAAACAAAATAGGAAACATTGGTCAACACATGTTTATAATAAATTAACATTTAACGTCAAAATGTTTCCACACAGAAACAACCTGACACACTTAATTACAATTAACCAAAAACACAAAAACACCGTAACCCACTGTAAATAAACAAAAATAAACCAAGAAAAGAAGTAAGTTCCAAAACGAAAAGTGTAACCAAAGGATTACAAAAAAATATATTGGAAACATATAGAAAAACAGGTTGACATGTAGATAACTGGCTATTAATTTCATGTTTTGGATATATCTCAGGCTGTAAATAAAATGTAAATGAAACTGATTTTCATTAAATAGGGTTTTATCTTTTCATTAAAGAGGATTTTATAAGGGGTATTGATGATGTTTGAGAAAGTAAAATGCGCTATAAAATAACAATTATTAATTGGAAATTAAGTTTTATGATATCTAATAAAATAAAAAAACCTGCTAGCCAGCAGGTTTTTTTTATTGGTAGGGTTTAACTTTTAAATATTAAAACTGTTGTTCAACTCGTAAATACATTGAACGACCTGTTTGATCATATAGCGACCAGCTAGAATCACGGTAATCGCGGAAGCCATCATAGTAACTAGGAGCTGCTTTATCAGTCAGGTTATTAACGCCAAATGTCACTTTTGTTTCAGTTGGTGCGACATAAGCGAATTGTACATTGTGTTTAATATAAGTTGGGATATCCGCTAAGTAATCAACGCCCCACTCTTCGTTACCTGATTCTTGCGAACCAACATGGAAGATTGTCCAAGCAACAGAGTAATCATCATATGCGTAGCTTAATGCTAAATCAGACTTAAGATCTGGGTAATCTTGTAAACCTGCGTAATCAAATGGTTCTGACTCTGAATCAGCTACTTCTTCAAATGTCATTACTTTTGAAACATTCAATGTCGCAGAGAAATCACCAAAAGATGTTTCAAAGTTATAACGTGCACTGAAATCTATACCATCGGTAAATAATGAAGACTTATTGATATAACCCGTTTTCATGCTATCAATTTTACCAGTTGATGCATTACGTTCAATTACGTCTGGAGTAGAACCTAAACCATTCTCATGCTCTATTCTTAATAGTTCTGAGTTTTCTACATCATCAATTTTATTTTCATAATTAATTGAATAGTAGGTCATTTCTACAGAAAGGTTATCAACCACATCCCATACAAAACCAGCAGTAGTCGAATCACCCGTTTCTTCTGTTAAGTTTGGATTACCGCCAAACCAAGTTGCAACTTGTTCACCAGCATCAGAACAATAACCATTTAAATCTTGACCTGGGTTTGCTGAACACCATGCGGTATCACGAACCGTTGGGAAACCTAAAGCGTAAGATTGGAACATCTCACCCATATTAGGTGCTCTAAATGATTCACCCCAAGAAGAACGAAGTAATAAGCTATCTGTTGGACGCCAAGTTAATCCCACTTTAGGGATCACTTTATCAAATGTAGATTTTGCAACACCTAAATTAGTTTCTCCTTGTTGTTCATATTTTTCATATCTTGCAGCGACAGTTAAGTCAATTTCATATGGCAGGCTAGCTTGGACTTCTGCATACATAGCTGTACGGTTACGGGTTGCAGCTACATCATCACCACCTGAACCACCTGAAATAAAACCATTGGCTGATTCAGGGTCACTTTTTTGTGAAAAGTCTATCATTTCATATTCAGCACCGACAACACCAGCAACAATAAAGTTATCATTATCAATCAGTGTTGTTGATACTAAGCCATCTATTTGCTGACTTGCATAACGTCCTTCATATACACCTGTATGGTTTGCATCAGTATACATTTGCTCCATGCTTGCATTCCAATTTTCATAACTTAAACCTTGCGTATTGAAAACATCATATTCGCCAGAATCAATAGACGTTTGAATAGAATTATCATTGATCAAATTATAGTTAAATACGTTTGTTTTAGAGATGCTGTTTTGAAAGTTAACTTCCCAATCAAGACCATTACCAATTTCAGTATAACCTTGCAAGCCAATTAAAAAATCAGTTGTAACAACTTCAGTTTTAGCATCACGTGTACCTATAGGAGCCGAACGCATATATAAGCGTACTTCATCATCTGTTGGGTTGTATTGATTATCAGCAGACATATAAACTGGTGCTGTTGATACAGGCGTTGCCGCATAACGAGAATCAGTTTCATTTAAACTAGCCATAGCACGGCCTATTAAATTAATATTATCTGACAGTTCATAGTTAAACTTGGTGAACATTGAGTTTTTTTCAGTATCAGGTGTAAACTTTGTTACTTCACCATAGTTATACTTACAAAGACCACCATCTGTGCCATCTGTATAATCGACAACATTTGCCGCTTGTGAACACATATCTGAATTAGAGAAGTAAGCATTTATCTTCTCAGGGCTGTCAGGGTCAGTTGGATCATAATCTGGATTTGCGATTGAATGTTGACCATTTGTAACAGGGCTATATGTACTATGAGCACCATAAGTAGGATCATCTAGTGCCCAAATTTCGCTATCAAAAATCGCATCTGATTCTGAATGCTCAAATGTAAATACGATATTACCTTTGTCACCGGTGAAACCCGCTGATAAAGAAAACATTTGATTTGCACCACCTTCAATTTCAGGTGAAGCATACTCATATTTAGCAGCTACCCCTTCAAAATCTTTTTTAGTAATGATATTGATTACACCCGCAACTGCAGATGAACCATAAACAGCCGATGCGCCATCTCGTAAAATTTCAATACGCTCAACAATCGACATAGGAATGATTGAAGTATCAGCAGAAGAACCTGATGAAGAACTTGTACCTGGCATACGACGGCCATCTAATAAAACTAAAGTTGCATCAGAACCTAAACCACGCAGGTTAATATTTGATGACGCTGCACCGCCCGCACCATAACCAGAAACACCACTCCATGAACCAAATGAGTTTGCCGATAAGTTATTTAAAACATCGGCTACTGTTGGTTCACCCGATAGAGACATGTCAGCTGCAGAAATTACGGTAACAGGTGAGCTATTTTCAATATCAACCTGTTTAATACGAGAACCTGTTACTTCAATGCGTTCCACTTCTTCAGCACCTTCTTCTGAAGCTGATACATTTGCCGATAATGCAACTGTTGACGCTGCACCGAAAGCAATTGCAAGTCGAACTGCTTTTGCTAATTTATTATTCATCATTCGATTTCTCCCTGGGCTACACTCTTTGGTGTAATATTTTTTTATGTCACTAAGTTAAACTAAATGACAGTTTTTGTGACCAACTTGTTATCTGACGTAAATATTAATCAAAACAGTTTACTAAGGTCAACCAAGTGATTACGAACCCAAAAAGGGCACGCGAGAAGTTACTTCCAAATACAGTCTGTAATAATAAAATAGAATGAACGTATAAGATATACAATAAGACTTCGCAAGCACACTAAGCCATTGTTTAAAAACAAATTAAACAAAGAAGTAACATCTAAAAACAAAACACCACAAATGAAACAAAATGAAATCAAATGTAACCAGGAGATAACAAAGTAATTTGGAAAAAATACACTTAAAAACTACACTGGAAACTATAACCCCAAAACCACAATTAAAAGTGAAGTGGTGAACAGAATGTAAATGTGAAATTATAGATTTTGTAATCAAATTATCGTTTGCAGATTTGCAGTAGGATAAGCACTCGCAGATTTACGAGTGCTTAATATTATGAAAAGTTAAAACGAAAGTCCTAATGATAAATACATATGTCTACCGGTTGTATTATAAGAGCGTGGATCGGTATTATCATTAAATCCACTTGCCATATAAGGTGGATCTTCATCAAAAATGTTATCCATGCCTATTGTAGCTGTCATATTTTCCATGAAATAGGTGAACCTGATATCATGAATAGTTGAAGTATCAACATCTCTGAAAACATCCCAACCTTCTAACTCCCCTTCACTATTTAAAACTTCCGCAGTTCTAAAACCTGAAGTTGAAAATGCTTCAGACCAATCTTCTCTCGCTACATTATCAACATACTCTTCAACACTCGACATAAAGCGAATGCTATATCCCACTGACCAATCATCATTTTGCAGGCTTATATTGAGATTAGTCTTCCATTCAGGGAAGTTACCATCACCACTTGAAGAATCCCAATAACTACCGGCATGTTTTACAATAGATCCGTCAGCCTGAATCACATCATAAGTATCATAGAATGTTGTATCTAAGTTTACTTTTAGCATGCCCATTTCAATATCTGTTGAATATTTGATATTAAAATCGTAACCCGATGAATTAACACCGCCCACATTGGTTGTTCTATCATCTATATCACTCGAGTTTCCATATAAAGCACCAGCATCAGATCCATAGCGTGTGATTTTGTCACAGTATGTCCCCTCCTCAGCACATTTAGTTAATATTAATTGCTCACCTATTGTAGATATTGCATCTGTCACTTCAATATCCCAATAATCTAATGTAACTGATACGCCTTCAATAAAATCAGGGCTATAAACTACACCTATGGTTAAAATGTCAGCTTCTTCAGGCTGGATTTCTGTACTACCACCGCGAGTTGATGATAATTGGTCACCTATAGGTTCAAATCCACCCGCAGGAACACCATCTGCGATACAAAAAGCAGTCGGGCTAGTAGCACAAGGATCTTCCACAGTAGGACTATTTGCTGATGCACCTTGGAATAAATCATTCGTAGAAGGCGCTCTAAATGCACTAGAACTAGTTGCTCTTAGTAGCAAGCCTTCCATTGGTACCCAGCGAATACCTAATTTATGATTTGTTGTATCGCCAAAAGTATCATAATCTGAATAACGAATTGCACCGTCTATTTCTAAACTGACAGCAAATGGTACATCGGCTAATAATGGAAAATTAGCTTCGACATAGGCTTCATCTACAGTATATGAGCCTTGTGTAGATAATCTTGATGAACCTGATGTTATACCTAATGCAATTAAAGCATCAGGAAAGTCAGACCCTTTCTCTTCTCTATGCTCAAGACCTATCGCAACACCAACCATGCCCGCAGGTAATTCAAAAGCATCTCCAAATACACTACCTGATATTATTTGCTGTTCATTTGCACCTAAATCATGAGCATCAAAAGTAATAAAATCCATCATATCTTGACTGATTGCACTATCAGTTGTGGGAATACCAAATACATTTAGCGAAACACAACCTTCAATAACGGCCTCTGCAGTACCACACATTACCTCACCAGAACTAGAATCCATAAATGATGGTCCGACAGCTTCCCCTACTTTTTCAAAATTCACGCCACCAGCAACATTTGTAGCAGAATCGTTAGCACCAAAAATATAAGATACTTCATAGCGCCAATCATCATTTATTTCGCCATCAAAACCGATTGCGGCACGAACTGTCTCAACCCTAAATGTACTATCACGACCACCAGTTTCAACCATACGTCTACGCCAATCAGCAATATCTACTGAATTACCATCTTTATCTTTTGGACCAAATTGCTGATTATAATAATTATCCTTTGAATAAGTCGCATCAGTGAAACCAAAAAACGCTAACGGTGCTAAGGGTAGTGGTGCTAATTTCACGTCAGAAACTCTACGGTTAAAACTCAGCTCAGAGAAAAAACGAAGCTTGTCATTAAATTCATAGCTTCCAGATGCAAAAAAACCATAGCGTTCTTGAGGTGTTAAATGATAGTTTGCAGGCGCATAGTTATAGGTATCTTTGTCCCAATCCCAACAGTCAAAGCCTGTAGGATTTGAAAAATCGCTTGGATCCGATTGTCCAGGGCCACTACCTGCACCATGAGTATGAGAGTTACACAAATCATCGGGCGTTTTATGAGCCTCATTGACACCATTATATCTACCCCATGGCGGTGCTGAAGAACCGCCTTTTGATACAGCCCCAGTTGCATCCATATCTAATTCAAATTGTGACCATGAACGATCACCAGACCACTGAGCACCTTGCTGAACATAAAAGGCATTTACAACCACATTACCCTTATCCCCTGCAAAACCCACAGTTACATCAAACGATTTTGTTTCGCCATCACCTTCTTCAGTTGATGCGTCATACATAAAGTTCGCTTCAAAACCTTCAAAGTCATCACGGGTAATAATATTAACCACACCGGCTATAGCATCAGAACCGTAAATTGCTGAAGCACCATCCTTTAATACTTCGACTCTTTTGATAATCGCAGTAGGTATCGTACTTAAATCTACTGAACTATTTGCGCCAGTACCCGACGCCACCATACGTCGACCGTTTAGTAATACTAGCGTTCTCTCTGATCCTAATCCCCTAAGTGATACCCTTACAGCACCAGAACCACCATTATTCACAGCTGTATTAGTACCAGCACCAGCTACCGAAGGTATTTCTTGTAAAATATCACCTACATTTGTAATGCCTGAGGCAACTAGCTCTTCTCGACCAATGATCTGTACTGGATTCGCCCCCTCCATATCAGCCCTTTTAATACGAGAGCCAGTGACTTCAATTCTTTCAACTTCACCGGCACCATCTTCAGCTTGTGCACTAATAGATATAAAAGCGAGTGGAGTTATAGCGAGCGCTAATTTTGATAGTTTAAATAATTTATTGTTTAACATTTCAATTTCTCCCTGATAAGAATATTTAATGGAAAAATAATAAAATAAAAATAAACTGAACTTACTTAAAATTCATTTGTCTTGTTCAATTATTGTACAATAATAGACCCTAGGTTGATTTTTAACCAACCACATGTAAGAATTAATGAGAATTTCGCAATAAATAGCTGGGTAGTAATAACTAATTAAGAATTAAAACAATGAGGCTTGACCATTTAATATTTGATCAAAATTAGTATTTAAGTAAGGCAAAATAGATTCAGCTATCGGTCTTATTTGTTTTTCAACATAATGTGATCTATTGAGTTTTGAAGTATTAAGTTTTGTTAATTCAGGGCCATTTGTTGTTATCACATATTCAACCCACTGCCCTTTACTAGGTACTTTATCTGGATGAGTAATATGCATTTTTAATGCAGCTTGTGCATGAGGAGGGATATTTTTTACATATTCGCTTAAATGTTGTCGCAATCTTTTTTTATAAACAAACAAATGATCAAAATCTCCATTTAAAGTTTTTGATACATAGGTTTTAATATAATCATCAACTGTTTCACCATCAAAAACTTTACGATATAAAGTCACTTGAAAGTTTCTTGCTAATACAGTCCAATCACTTCGTACTGTTTCCATGCCTTTAAAAACCAGTTCTTTTGTATCTGGTTTATTATCTGAATATCGCGTTATTTGACCAACATAACGCTTCTTTGAACCTTTGATATCGCCGCGAATTGTTGGCATGAAAAAAGGGTTATATACCGTTTCAAATTCAATTTCTAAATGGCTTAAAATATTAAATTCTTGTTTAAATTTTTGTTGCCATTTCACATTAATTTCATTTGCCA
>Ga0105356_10005189_pt1 | contig 12415 bp, 8 predicted proteins | sample GOMGulsemesocosm_3_FD_83502 | JGI IMG/M metagenome (GOLD analysis project Ga0105356, IMG submission 83502) | Methane-oxidizing microbial communities from mesocosms in the Gulf of Mexico - GOM9D Gulf of Mexico | ecosystem: Environmental > Aquatic > Marine > Cold seeps | place: Gulf of Mexico...
AAACAAAGAAAAAGCGTTAGAGAAAAAGAAATTAGCAATAAAAAATATAAAAAATACCTTATCAATCAGTTTATGTGATTATGGCGCTGGATTTAGAAGTTTGCCAAATAGTGAAAGCGTAAACTTTGTTTTGAAAAATGCAGGAGATAATAAAAGTGACATCATTTATATTTTTACTAAAAAAGATATTAAATCATGTGTAGTAGGCGATATAAATGCAAAGCAGTTATTAACTAAATCGATTAATTATCATTTTTAAATAAATTGGTTGCACAGTTTTTATAGGAACACTGTTTGGCTATTTATCGACACTCTGAAACATCCATTATATATTTATGCCACTTAAAGATACTGAAACTAGTATCTTTAAGTGGTATAAATATAAATAAAAGTGATTATTTTTAAAGCCTTTTAGGTATAGACCTAAAAGAGACATGTAGCAGAACTATTAACTTACAATGCTGTTTTTTTCAATTTCTGAATGATTTTTTAAATTTGGTAAAAAAAGTAAATAAACTAATACAACTAAATTAAAGTAGGGTAAAACCCCTAAAACTGCAAAAGTGATAACTGGATATCCTTTTTGCTTGGCGTTTAAATAACAGTAATAGGCAATTAACCCATTAGCTAACAATAGCAAGACTATAAACATTGTCATTCCTGACTCCTCATTATTAAACCACATCCTTTGAAGCTTATTATAGACTAGGTATCAGTATGAGAAAGTTTAAAAAATGAAAAAAATGTTTTTAATTGTTAATTAGATGTTTTGTAAAGTGTTATTTTTTTTAATTGCTCTGAGACATCCTCAGCTTTGAGTGGTCTTGAAATTAAATATCCCTGAGCGTAATCTACACCAATTTCCTTTAACGCATTGAAAGTAGGTAAGTCTTCTACACATTCAGCGACACATGTTTTATTAAGTGAGTGGCTAATATCTTTAATTGCTTTTACTAAGGCAAGGTCAATAGGATCATTTAGCATGTCTTTTACAAATGAACCGTCAATTTTAACTTGGTCGGCTGGCAGCTGTTTTAAGTAACTGAAAGTACTGAACCCAGTACCAAAGTCATCAATAGAAAATCCACAGCCAAGCGTTTTTAAATGCTCAATCATAGTACGAGTCGCAGATAAATTACGAATACTTGCAGATTCCGTTATTTCAAAAACAATTCTCTGGGGATCAACTTTGTAATGTATCAGCGTATCTTTAATTAAAGGTAATAAACCTTCATCTGAAAATGCTTGGGCTGATAAATTAATTGCAATTTTGTTGAGTATCGAATGCTGAGCAGCATTGCATATCGCTGTTTTTATAACACTGTGATCTAGTAAATTCATGTCAGAAATGAGCTCTAGAGGAGGAATAAATTGGTTTGGGTATATGAGTTCATTATTAATCCTTAATCTTAGCAAAGTTTCAAAGTATGCAACTTTTTCTTGTTTGAAATCCCAAATAGGTTGAAAGTGAAGTTCTATTTGATCTTGCTCAAGTGCTATCCTTACTTGGCGTGTCCAAGCTAGTTTAGCCATCATTTTTTCACTTTCATCATCTGCATTGCTAAAACAATGAACTAAATTTCTACCTCTATTTTTAGCGACATATAATGCAATATCTGACTGTTTAAGGCATTCATTGGCATCATTATTTTCATCAGAAATCATCGTTAAACCTACAGAGCAGCTGATTGAATAGTCACGTTCTATCGTTTTAAATTGATATTTCTCGATGGATTGGCACAATGTTTCTGCAATTGCATAAGCATCTAATAGCGCAATGTCTTGTAAGAGGACTGCAAACTCATCGCCACCAATACGGCAAAGAATATGACCTTCAGTGATAGCATGCTGGAATAACTTAGCCGATTTTTTAAGTACAATATCACCCTGTTGATGGCCTAAAGTATCATTAATAACTTTAAAATGATCTAGGTCGATATACAATAATGCATGTTGTTTTTGATCTTTGGTGTCTTTACATAATTGATTAAGTGATAAATCAAAATAATGCCGATTATGTAGACCTGTAAGAGTATCGTGCAAAGCTAAGTGCTGTAATTGAAATTCAGCTTGTTTACGTTCATGGATATTATCTATGCTTGCAGTGATGCTAGTACGAGTTTTATCGCTTTTGATAGATTGTAATCGACACTCTACCCAAATAGGGTCTCCTAGCTTATGTTGTAACTGTAGTTGTAAATTTTGATGCTGGAATTCTCCTTTTAAAATGGCAGTAATGCTATTTTGTAATTTAATTTTAAACTCAGGAATACAAAACTGACTTAGCTCTTTTGTTAGGCTGCTTTTAAAGTCATGACCTAATAAAGTTTCCCAGGCTGGATTAATAAATCTAATTGTACCTTTTTCATCTAGCTCTAATACCACAGTATTTAAGTGATGTAATATTCTTTGGTGTGCAGAAAATAAATCTTTATATCTTTGTTGGCTAAGGCTTAGCTGCTCTACTTTAGTGGCAAACTCGGCGTAACTCCTCATGAAGTCTTCTCGTCGAGCAGCTTGATCGCACACCTTATTTAATAAAGGTTGGCTAAATGGAAGTCGAACAAAGTCACTTACTCCTGACAGTAATAGTTGCTCAGCGACATTGGCGTCATCGGTATCTATAATTGTTACAATTGCTTGGTTCGCTTTTAATTTTAAGAATAATGATACTAAACCTTCAGTTGAAGGTGATAGTTCCGCTATAGAATTTATCAATACAATTGAATATGAGTTTTGTTGAAATAACGAGATTGCATCTTTACTGTTAGTAACTTGACTAACGATAAAAGTATCTTTTAAATAAACTGAAATTTCATCTGCTTGGCTCTGATTTGGCTCTATTAATAAAAGATTTAATCTGCTGCTTTTTTCTAAATGACTAGAAAGTACGTTAGCTAAAATTTGCGGTAACTGCTGCATTTTTTGTTCAATAACAACGGCATCAATACCATAGCTTCTCGCGGTAGTATCTGCGATTCGTTCGAAATGATTCGGTGCAGTCAATACGATAGGCGTATTTTTTGGTGTTCTTAATAAACCTGAACGGATCATGCGAGAAAAACGCCAACCATCGATACTACCAATGTTCAACCCAGTAATAATAAGGTCTACAGCTTGATTTTTTAACAAAGATAATGCGGTTTCACTGTTTTTTACTTCTAATACTTTAAATACGTTGAGGTGCGCAAGTGCGCGTTTTATTGTATTTCGTTGTTTCAGACTTGTATCTAATATCAATAGTTTAAGCTGAACAGCCATACTTGGCAGCCTCTGATAAGTGAAGTTCATACGATAATTAGCATAATGCTAATGCAATAGTTTTAAAAGAGCAACACGAAGAAAGGTTGCTTTAAAGCAAGGTAATCACTAAAATTGGCGCGATTTTTAATCTACCATAAAGGTTTTCTATTTATAGGGCTTTTAATGGTACTTTTTAAATTTGACAGTATTAAATTTACCCATTTTAATAGATAGGATATAAAACCTGATGCGTGTAGCTGATTTTAGCTTTGAATTACCCGATGAACTGATCGCTAGATTTCCAAAAGAAGATCGTAGTAGTAGTCGTTTATTAAAACTTGATGGTAACACTGGCGAACTTGCACACCATATATTCAGTGACATGATCGATTTTGTAAATAAAGATGATTTATTAATTTTCAATAATACCAAAGTGATACCTGCTAGAATGTTTGGTCAAAAAGCATCAGGTGGAAAAATTGAAGTATTAGTAGAGCGTGTTCTCGACGAACATAGAGTTTTAGCACATATCCGTGCAAGTAAATCGCCTAAACCAGGAAATGAATTAATTCTTGAGGGGGTTGCAAAAGCAACTATGATTCAGCGTCAAGGTTCTTTATTTGAACTAGAGTTTGGTGGTGAAGAAAGTATTTTAGATATTTTAGATAAAATAGGACACATGCCATTACCACCATATATTGACCGTCCTGATACAGAAAAAGATAGAAAACGTTATCAAACAGTATATGGTGAAAAGCCAGGCGCAGTTGCTGCACCCACTGCAGGTTTACATTTTGATGATGCATTAATGGCTAAATTAAAAGACAAAGGCGTTGATATGGCTTTTGTTACTTTACATGTTGGTGCCGGCACATTTCAGCCAGTTAAAGTTGAAACCATTGACGAACATGTAATGCATTCTGAGTATATAGAAGTGCCAGATACGGTTATTGAAGCTGTAAAAGCAGCTAAAGCTCGTGGTGGGCGAGTAATTGCAGTGGGTACAACTTCGGTACGTTCTTTAGAGTCTGCAGCAATGAAATCACAAGGTGAGCTATCAAGTTTTTATGGTGATACTGATATTTTTATAAATCCAGGTTATGAATTTAAAATAGTGGATGCCATGATCACTAACTTTCACTTATCAGAATCAACCTTAATAATGTTAGTAAGCGCATTTTCTGGTTTTGATAATATAAAACATGCCTATCAAGTGGCTATTGCTGAAAAGTATCGCTTTTTCTCATACGGTGATGCGATGTTTTTAGAGCCAAAAACAAAATAAGCTCAGTTAATAAACTTGAGTTAGTGAGCTACAGAGTTTCTTGTTAGCTCACTAACTCAACAACTCATAGAATCTAACTTGCACCTCCCCCCCTAAAGCATGTAAAATCGCGCGTTTATACTCAAGCATATTAAAGTGGTTTGAGTAGGTAATCCCTAAATTAGTTGGACTGTTTTTCCGGCAAACGAGGTTGAAATGAAATTTGAATTAGACTGTACTGATGGTAAAGCCCGTCGTGGTCGCTTAATTTTTGAACGTGGTGTAGTCGAAACACCAGCTTTTATGCCTGTAGGTACATATGGCACAGTAAAAGGCATGACGCCTGATGAAGTAAAGGAAACTGGAGCACATATTTGTTTAGGTAATACTTTTCATTTGATGCTGCGCCCAGGTACAGAAATCATTAAGCAACATGGTGGTTTACATGGCTTTATGAATTGGGATAAACCTATTTTAACTGACTCAGGTGGTTTCCAAGTTTTCAGTTTAGGTAAAATGAGAAAGATCACTGAAGAGGGCGTGATGTTTAGCTCTCCGGTAAACGGTGATAAAATTATGCTTACGCCTGAAAAATCAATGCAAGTTCAGCGTGATCTAGGCTCTGACATTGTTATGATTTTTGATGAGTGTACGCCATATCCTGCAACAGAAAAAGAAGCTAAAGTTTCAATGGAATTATCTCAGCGTTGGGCTAAACGCTCAAGAACTGAGCATATTAATGTTGAAGAAGGCAAAAAACCTTCTGCATTATTTGGCATTATTCAAGGCGGCATGTACCCAGAGCTTAGAGCGCAATCTCAAAAAGGCTTAGAAGACATCGGATTTGATGGCTATGCATTAGGTGGTTTATCTGTAGGTGAACCTAAAGAAGACATGATCAATATCCTTGATGAATGTGCTTATAAAATGCCTGAAGAAAAGCCGCGTTATTTAATGGGAGTTGGTAAACCAGAGGATTTAGTTGAGTCAGTTCGTCGTGGTATAGATATGTTTGATTGTGTTATGCCAACACGAAATGCACGTAATGGTTTCTTATTTATTACTGACGGTATTGTAAAAATCCGTAATGCGGTGCATAAAACAGATACGGGTCCAGTTGACTCGGAATGTGATTGTCATACTTGTAAAAACTATTCTCGTGCTTATTTACATCACTTAGATAAGTGTAATGAAATATTAGGTTCTCGATTGAATACAATACATAACTTACGTTATTATCAACGCTTGATGCAAGGTTTACGTGATGCTATCAGTGAAGGTAAATTAACTGAGTTTGTTGAAAATTTTTATGCCATTAGAGGCTGGAAAGTACCAGAACTAAAAGAAAATACTTAATTTAATTACAAGGGCATACATGTTGCCTTGTAATTTATGGGCACAAGCCCAATCTATAACATATTCAAAAATAGTAATACTAAAGAGGTTTTTATGAGTTTTTTTATGTCAAATGCATACGCAGCTGATGCGCCAGCAGCAGCACCAGGTGGCGGTTACGAAATGTTAATTATGCTAGCCCTATTCGGTTTAGTATTTTATTTTCTAATTTATCGTCCACAAGCAAAGCGTGTTAAAGAACATAAATCATTAATGGGCGGACTTGGTAAAGGCGATGAAGTGCTTACACAAGGCGGTTTAGTGGGAAAAATCTCAAAAGTTGCTGATGATAAAGACTTTGTAGTAATTGCTTTAAATGATCAAACACAAGTTACTGTGCAAAAATCAGCAGTTTCAGCTGTGTTACCTAAAGGCACAATGAAATCTTTATAAGATGAACTTGTGTGTTAAACAATAGTTTAACTTAGGCTATGAATTTTTATTTATAGCCTACTTATAAAAAATAAGAAGGATACAACAGGTGAATAAGTACCCAGTATGGAAGTACTTGATGGTGTTGGCGATAGTTATTATTGGTTTAATATACTCATCTCCAAACTTGTATGGTCGTGATCCGGCAATACAAATATCAGGTGCAAAAGGCGCAACGGCCGATTTAGCTGTTTTAGATAGAGTATCTAAGGCAATGGTTGAGAATAATATTGAATTAAAATCGTCTGAACTTGTTAAAGACCAAGTATTAATTCGTTTTAAAGATGTAGATACACAACTTAAAGCACAAGATCTTATTAAAGATGTTTTAGGTGATGGCTTTATTTCAGCAATTAGCATGGCTCCTGCAACACCAGCATGGCTTAAAAGTTTAGGTGGTTCACCTATGAAGTTAGGCCTAGATTTAAGCGGTGGTGTTCACTTCACAATGGAAGTGGATATGACAGCAGCGCTTAATAAATCACTGGAAACTATGGTTCAAGACTTTCGTAGTGATTTACGAGGTGAAAAAATTCGTTATAAAACGATTCGCCGTGTAAGTGGCCAAGATAAAGTACAAGTGGTCATGCGTACCGCTGAGCTTAAAGATCAAGCTGAACGTTTCTTAAAAGATCGTTACCGTAGTTATCTATTTAGTGACGATAGAAGTAATGACCTAGGTTTTGTAGTGAGTTTAAGTGACGCTAAAATAAAAGAAATTCGCACTTATGCAATCAAGCAAAATGAAACAATTATCCGTAACCGAGTTAATCAAATTGGTGTTGCAGAGCCGAATGTACAACGTCAAGGTGCTGAACGTATAATTGTACAATTACCGGGTATTCAGGATACAGCGCGTGCAAAAGAAATTTTAGGCGCAACTGCAATTTTAGAATTCCGTTTAGTCGACGAAAATTCAGATGTACGTGATGCTGCTGCTGGGCGCGTACCACCAGGTTCTGAAATTATAATGCATAAAAAAGGTTATCCGGTCTTGCTTAAAAAGCGTATTATTTTAGGTGGTTCGCATATCACCGGTGCTCAGTCTGGAGCTGATGAATTTCAACGTCCTCAGGTAAATATTCAATTAGACAGTAAAGGAGGCAATAAAATGTCAGCCTTTACAAAAACAGCCCAAGGCAAACGCATGGCAACTGTTTTTATCGAATATAAACCTTCTGGAAAAAAAGATAAAAATGGCAAAGCACTTCCACCTATAAAGGTTGAAGAAGTGATTAATGTGGCAACGATTCAAGCTCGCTTAGGTCGCTCATTCCGAATTACAGGTATTGATAGTCCAGCTGAAGCACAAACTTTAAGCTTATTATTACGTGCCGGAGCCTTAGTTGCACCGATTCAGATTGTTGAAGAACGTACTGTTGGTCCAAGCTTAGGTAAAGAAAATATCGAATCAGGTATGAAAGCTGTCGTTTTAGGCTTTTTGATGGTTCTAATCTTTATGGCAATATATTACAAAGCATTTGGCTTAGTTGCTAATTTAGCGCTTGGTGTAAACTTAGTCTTAATTTTTGCTGTAATGTCACTTATTCCTGATGCCGCATTAACTTTACCTGGTATTGCCGGTATCGTACTAACTGTAGGTATGGCTGTTGATGCAAATGTACTGATATTTGAGCGTATCCGTGAGGAGTTAGCTGATGGACGTAGTCCGCAACAAGCGATTCATGAAGGTTATAATAGTGCTTTTAGTACAATTATGGATGCAAATATCACAACATTAATTGCAGCTGTCATTTTATTTGCGGTTGGTACAGGCCCTATCGCTGGCTTTGCTGTAACACTTGCAATTGGTATTTTAACTTCGATGTTTACTGCAATTATAGGTACTCGTGCTGTTGTTAATTTAGTCTGGGGTGGAAAACGCCTAGATTCGCTGTCGATTTAAGAGAGAATACTTATGCAAATTTTAAATGTTAAAGGCACTATTGGCTTTATGGCGAAACGTAGAGTCGCCATGGTATTTTCAGTAATCTTAATGGTAGTGTCAATCGGGATGTTTGTTGGTCGAGGGTTAGAGCTTGGCTTAGACTTTACCGGAGGTACTTCAGTCGAAGTGGGGTTCTCTCAGTCGGCAGATCTTAAGAAAGTACGCTCAATACTAAATGAAAACGGTTTTCCTGATGCATCTGTACAATTATTTGGTTCAAGTACAGAAGTCTTAATTCGTTTAGCACCTAGAGGCGGAGAAGTTAAAGCTGAAGTCATTGGTAATCAATTAATGGAAGCAATGAAGTTAGTTGATGAAAATGCACAAATGCGTCGTATCGAATTTGTTGGTCCGAGTGTTGGTGAAGACTTAAAAGAGCAGGGTGGCTTAGCCATGTTAACTGCGCTTATATGTATTTTGATTTATGTTGCTATGCGTTTTGAATGGCGCTTTGCTGTTGGTGCTGTTGCTGCGCTTGCTCATGATGTTATTTTGACTATTGGTTTGTTTGCGGCTTTAGGACTTGAATTCGATTTAACTGTATTAGCGGCAATTTTAGCGGTAATAGGTTATTCATTGAATGATACGATTGTTGTATCAGACCGTATTCGTGAAAACTTCCGCAAAGTACGTATTGATGATACTTTAGAAATTATTGATATTTCACTTACACAAACATTGAATCGTACTTTAGTTACATCTATTACAACATTACTAGTATTGATCGCTTTGTTTGTTTGGGGTGGTCAAATCATTCATGGTTTTGCTACAGCATTATTATTTGGTGTATTTGTTGGTACATATTCTTCTGTATATGTTGCTAGTGGAGTTGCGGTTGCGCTAGGCGTAAGTAAAGAAGACTTAATACCGGTAGAAGTAGAAAAAGAAGGTGCTGAATTTGATGAAATGCCGTAAGTATTTCTAAATTATTCAGACTTTTATAAGCGACTCATTAGAGTCGCTTTTTTTTGCAATAAAATTGTCATGTAAATTTCATATAATCCCGTTGATATAATAAATTAGGGACATATTTATGAATTCTGATAAAGATTTTCTTACTGAAATACTTGAAAAAGAAATGATCACAACTGTGTTCCAACCAGTTTTCGATTTTAATAATAAATCTATTTTAGGATATGAAGCATTAAGCCGTGGCCCTGCAAATACCGAATTAGAATCACCTGAGGTTTTGTTTAAACTCGCATCCACTGAGAAAAAAATATCAGAGTTAGAGCTTTTATGCCGTAAAAAAGCAATTGTAAACTTTGCTAATTTAAAGCTTGAAGGCAAACTTCTGTTAAATGTGAGTCCTAATGTTTTATTAGACCCTTTTCATCCAAAAGGTGAAACTTTACATTTATTAGCACAAAATGGTTTAGTTGCGAATAGTGTGATCATAGAAGTCACTGAGCAAGAAAAGGTTGAAGATGATGACTTATTTAAGAAAACGATTCAGCATTATAGAGAGCTCGGTTTTACAATTGCGATAGATGACTTAGGGGCAGGTTACTCAGGATTAAAGCAGTGGTCAGAATTACTACCTGATATTGTTAAAATTGATAGGTACTTTATCGATCATTGTGATCAGAGTTTTGTAAAAAAAACTTTTTTGAAAATGATTATTGAATTAGCAAAAGAGATGGGTACTCAAGTGATTGCTGAGGGCATCGAAAGAGATGAAGAGTTACTGTTATTAAAGTCTTTAGGGATTAATTTAATGCAAGGTTATTTACTGCAAAGACCATCTAAATCCCCCTTACAAGTCGCAGATTGTCATTTTTATAATATTGAAAATCAATTATAAATAACAGCCAAAATAATATTTTAGGTAGTTGTTACTAATAACTGGTGTCATTTTTGCATAATCTATAGCTTACTGTTTTCGATTGTCAGCTCTGTAATGAGGTGATAATTTAAATATTGTCTTATGCTGTTAGCTACTATTGTTTTAAATTAATAACGAAAGCGAGTTACCTACTTCATCAAAAGTGAAAACTATGAAAATACTGTCATTTATTCTTTTATTTTTTATTATATCCTTCAGTATCAATGTTAAAGCTGCTAATGATGCCCCTATTGTATTTCTAACCAATGCAGATCTTATTTATACAGAAAATGCACAAATTCAATTAGATAGTGCATCTGTACTTTTTGATAATGACGGGGATACTGATTGGAACTCAGGTGTTTTAACTATTCAAATAACTTCAAATAATGAGGCTGCTGATGAAATTTCTATTCCAGATAATGTAGTTGGGAATATTAATACTAGTGGTTTTAACTTATTTAGTGGAACCACATTAATAGGCTCGCTAAATGTTAGTGAGGGTTTGGTGACTAATGGATCTCTCTTATCAATAACATTTAATCTGAGTGCAACGAATAGCAGTGTCCAAGAAGTTTTAAGGGCAATCCATTATAGAAATACAATTGATACACCGAGTACTTTAGATAGAGTTGTAACAGTAACAGGTAAAGATCGCTTTAACGCTACATCGAACGATACTCGAACTATCAAAGTATCAGCCATTAATGATGTACCAACAGATATCACTTTATCAAACAACTCGATTGATCAAGAAAAAACAGGTGCAGGTGCTGATGTTGGTATTTTAGGTTCTATAGATATAGATGATGCAAGTTTTTCATATAGTTTAGTTGTAAGTGGGGTTTCAGCTAACGGGTCATGTAATGGGAATGATAGTGGCAATGGTAATTTTCAAATTCAAGGGGATAGGCTAGAAACTAGGGCTGCTTTAGCTGCGGGCACTTATGATGCTTGTATTCAAACTAGTGACGGAGAAACTACTTTTGAAAAAGAGTTTTCAATTATAGTTGCTAGTGATGGCTTCCCAATTATTAGCTCAGTACTCATTCCTAATATACCTCATAAAGTAGATGATACTGTAAAAGTTTCGATATTTGCGAGTGAAACAGGATTAACTTTAGTTTCTGGTGTGATTAATGGAGTAAATGTTACAGAGTTAAGTGATGATGGTGATGGTAATTATTCAGCAAATTATAGAGTGATAAATGGAGGGGGTGATGTATCTGAAAATGAGGATATATCAACAAACTTTGTTTTAAAAGATGAAGACAATAATATTAGTAATACTTACACTAAATCGATCAGTCAAACAAAAGATGCTATTTATGCAAATTTACCGTTAATTAACTTATCCGTTTCTGCTTCTTCTTTTGATGAAAATGAAGGGAATACTGATGTTATTGCATCACTTAGTGGTAGTTTAAATAATGAGTGGCCAGCAAATATTAATGCTAAATTATCGTATTCAGGAACTGCCACTATTGATACGGACTACGCTAAAGAAGATGAAATTTTAATTTTCGCAAATACAAGTTCGAATAGTGTTCAACTTAAAGGGATATCTGACGTTATTTTTGATTCAGATAAAAATGAAATCATATTAGTTAGTTTGACGGATGTGTCATTTGGTGAAATAGGGAGTGAAAATCAACAGACTGTAACAATAATAGATGAGCAGTTTGCTCCTGTTGTTAGTTTATCTGTTGGGAGTAATTCTATTTCTGAAGTTGATGGCACATCAAGTATTATAGCAAGTTTAAATCACGCAACTTATCAGGATGTTACTGTTCAACTTACATATTCTGGAAGCGCAGATAGTGGATCAATTGATTATAATTCACCTAGTAGTTCAATTATAATTAAAGCCGGCTCTATAACTTCTGAAGCTGTTACAGGTATTAATTCTGTTGATGATTCTAATATTGAAGGTAATAAAACAGTAATAATAGATATATCAAGTGTAAGTGGCGGTGGTGCGTTTGAGCTTGGAACTCAACAGCAGACTATAACAATTATTGATGATGAAACCGCTAATATTAGTTTAAGTGTAAATATTACTTCAATACCAGAAGCTGTAGGTTTTGCAGAAGTTGTAGCTACATTGAACCAGGTTTCATTTGAGGATGTTACAATTAACCTGGATTACTCAGGAACAGCTACTGCTGCTTTTGATTATAATGTTTCAAGTTCTGTCATAACAATCCCTAAAGGCCAAATAACAGCTTCAACTATTATAACTTCAATCCAAGATACTAATGAAGAAGCAGATGAAAGTATTATTATAGATGTTACAAGTGTGACAGGT
>Ga0105356_10005190_pt1 | contig 12414 bp, 12 predicted proteins | sample GOMGulsemesocosm_3_FD_83502 | JGI IMG/M metagenome (GOLD analysis project Ga0105356, IMG submission 83502) | Methane-oxidizing microbial communities from mesocosms in the Gulf of Mexico - GOM9D Gulf of Mexico | ecosystem: Environmental > Aquatic > Marine > Cold seeps | place: Gulf of Mexico...
CTCAACCCCAGACAGTTACAATGCGTCCAGCTTGAAAGTTCGGCCTATATTTATGAATACCATTTCGAAGTTTTTACCTCGTCCTGTTTAATAAGTAATAGCAACACTTCCAACAAACTGATTATTTATCATTTTGATAAATAATATTTAATTACTTTTGAAAAAAATAGGATACAACATGTCTGATACAACTACTGGTACAGTAAAATGGTTTAACGAATCTAAAGGTTTTGGTTTCATCGAGCAAGAATCTGGTCCAGACGTATTTGCACACTTCTCTGCAATCGTTGGTGATGGCTTTAAAACTTTGGCTGAAGGCCAACGCGTTGAGTTTAAAGTAACTCAAGGTCAAAAAGGTCCTCAAGCTGAGAACATCGTAGCACTTTAATTTTAAAGTCTCGAAATGATTGGCATTTTCTAAATTAGAATGTGCGAGTCATAAAATATTAAAGGGTAAGATTTATGTCTTGCCCTTTTTTATTGCCTGAAATTTACTCATGTAAAAGATACTCTGATGAAAAAAAACTATCAGATGTTAATTAAAAAACAAAGTCTTCAATCAGATCCTGCCCAACGCATCGCTGTTGACGTTTTGGCTCACTTATCAGAGCAACTTACCAATAAACTAGACAACCAATTGAGCTCCAAGCAATCCTTTTGGTTTAAAAAACAAGATACAGACGCTATTAAAGGTGTTTATCTATATGGCACAGTTGGTCGTGGTAAAACCATGTTAATGGATATGTTTTTTCAACATATAGATTTGAAAAATAAAAAACGTATTCACTTCCATCGTTTTATGGAAAGTGTTCATCGCCAACTTACTTACTTAAAAAAACAAGAAAACCCCTTGTCTGTCATCGCTCAAACTTGGGCAAAAGAATTTGACCTACTTTGTTTTGATGAATTTTATGTTTCTGATATAGCGGACGCGATGTTACTTTCTGGCCTACTGCAGGAATTGTTTAAACTTAATGTTGTGCTAGTGGCGACTTCAAATAGTAAACCTGAGCAACTGTATCGCAATGGTTTGCAAAGAGAACGTTTTTTACCGACGATAACTTTAATTAATGACAACTGCCAAGTGATAGCGATTAACGGTGAAAAAGATCATCGACTAAATGGCATTAATGAAAAAACACAATACCGAGATTATTTTTTCCCACATAACAAGTTTTTACCTCGTTTAAAGCAGGAATATGATGCGATAACGGAACAAGCTCCCAAAGCGGGTGATATTAGCATCAATGGTCGTAAAATAGCTTTCATTGCTCGGCAAGAGGATGTTATTTGGTTTGAATTTTCGGCCTTATGCTCAGGCCCGCGAAGTCAAAGAGACTATATTGCTTTAGCTGATACCTTTAATACTGTCTTGATAAGCCATGTGCCTTGTTTCTCAGGAAAACTAATCCCCCCGGTATTTTCTGGTGTCGAAGATAGCTATCAACGAAGTGGTGTTCTAATGGGCGAGTTATGCTTTTTAGATGATGAAGCTAGACGTTTTATTGCTCTTGTCGATGAATTTTATGAGCGCAAAGTACGTTTAATAGTCACGGCTGAGGTTGATATAAATCAGCTTTACAAAGGTAAACAGTTGAGTTTTGAGTTTGCTCGTTGTGAATCCCGGCTATTTGAAATGCAAAAGCTGTCATATGAATAAGAGTTTTCATGTGAAGACAAACTATCCGCAAAAAAAAGTTTCCCCTTGGTTAAGAAATAAGTTTCAAATTAACCATTTTTTAGTCTTATTCACTAACTATATGTCATCGCTGCCAGCTGTAAATTTTGGTGTTTTATTTAATGTATTGAAAAATATCACTTTTATAAGTTGGCATTAGATTTGTAATAGCTATTGTAAGAATAATATTCAACCACGATATTAAATACAACAGTAAACGCGAAAGGAAATGTTATGAAAAAATTATTAGTAAGCTCTCTTGGTCTTGTTTTGGCTCCTATGTCTTTATTAGCAAGTTCTTCTGCTTTTGCCCACAGTTCATGTGATGTTGAGTTAGATGGTGGCATTCAAATAAGTAAAAGTGCAATCGAATTTTTCAAAGAAGATGGCAAAGACAAAAAATCACTTTATAAAATTGTCAATAACGAAATGTTATTCGTCAATGGTGACGCGGTAAGTCTATCTTCTAGCCAACAGGCGCTTGTTACCCAATATTCAACGGACATTAGAAGCGTCGTACCAGAAGTTAAAAATATTGCTTTAGAAGGTATCGATATCGCTGTTGAAGGAGTTAATTTAGCATTTAACGAATTGCTTGGAGAAGGTAATAGCGTTGGTGAAGATTTAAGCTTTGAATTAGGTAAATTACGTACAGAATTAGATACTTACTTTTCTACCGAGCAGGGCTTTTATATTGGTGAAGAAGGCTTTGATACTGGTGACTTTTTAGGTGATGAGTTTGAAGAGCGTATTGAAAAAGTTGTTGAAGATGCCATTATGCATTCAATGGGTAGTATTTTAGTTGCTGTAGGTCAGCAAATGTTATTCTCTGGCGGTGACATGGATTCGTTTGAAACTCGCATGGAAGCTTTTGGTGAAAAGATTGAACATGATATGGAATCGCGCGCTGAAGTTATTGAAGAAAAAGCAGAAGAGTTATGTCATGCAGTGGTTAAAATAGACGAGTTAGAAGAGCAACTTAAGGAAGAGATAAGTGAGCTTGAAGATTTTAATGTGATTTCTACTAACGGAAGTTCACACGATACAATCTAGTCTTGGTAATAAAGATTAACAGGAGACTCCAAATCTTACTGTAAATTGTAATAAAACGGGCTTTATGCCCGTTTTCGCTTTTCAGAATATACAGTATGTCAAGGTCATACGAATGTAAAAGAGTGACGATATTCTTAAAACTGATACAATAGCGTTAATTGGTTTTAGTAAAGTTTTTTATGCACGCAGTTCATCGTTTATTTCATTATCGTAAAAGTATAAGTACCACTACTTATAAGTCACGCGGACAAAGAGTTATTCGTTGTGAGTTATGTCGTTTGGCCAAAACTCATTGCATTTGCTTATTAACCCCTCAGGCTAATAGTAATGCTGCATTTTTGTTATTAATGTACGATACAGAGGTATTAAAGCCTAGTAATACAGGGCGTTTAATTGCAGATTTAATTCCAGATACTTTCGCTTTTTTATGGTCAAGAACCGAGTCCAATCCTGAGCTATTAGCTATATTAAATGATCCTAAGTGGCAGCCTTTTATTGTTTTTCCAGAACAATATGTTGACGATGCTGCCCGCGAAGTGGTTACAGATGAGGTAAAGTGTCATTTCGGAAAACGCCCTTTATTTATTATGCTTGATGGAAGTTGGCGTGAGGCTAGAAAAATATTTCGTAAAAGTCCCTATCTATCAACATTTCCTGTTGTTTCTTTTACGCCTGATAAAATAGCGGGCGCAGAAATCAATTCTCGATACCAATTGCGAATTGCTTCCAGTGAAAATCAACTCGCTACCGCTGAAGTTGCGGCCCGAATTCTTGCGATGACTGGCGAATTCAAAAACGCGAAGTTATTAGATTTATGGTTTGATGTTTTTAGTTATCAATATCAAAAAAGTGTTTGTCAAACCAACAAAGGTAACCCTAAAGCAATCGAAAACCTACAAGAATTTCTTAAATAAAAGCCTTGTTTAGCTAGGCATTAGCAACAAGTGTTGTTCTTTAGTTAGTTCTTTCAAATATTCCCAAACACTTGCTACATGAGACAAGCGTTTACTTTCTGGGTGAGTGACCAGCCAAAAACTACGAGTGACATTGATCTGCTCTCGACAAATTTTAACTAAACTACTATCTTGCTCGGCCAGAAAGCAAGGTAATATGCCGATGCCAAGGCCACTCTTTATTGCTGAATATTGACTGATAATACTGGTACTTCTAAACGTTGCATCAAGCTGTGTTTTTAGCTCTTTTACATAAGAGAGTTGATCGGTGAAAAGTAAGCTGTCGATATAGGTTACCCATTTATGTTGCGACAAATTAGCTAAGGTGATTTCTTCATCTATGGTGATTAAATAACTCTTATGGGCATAAAGCTGCAAATTATAATCACACAATTTGGCAATAATGGTCGACGTACTTTTGGGGCGTTCAACAGCAATGGCGATATCGGCTTCATTACGACTGATTTTTACATCACGTGAAAAATGTAAGAGATCAATTTGAATATTTGGAAAGTTATGTTGTAATTTATTCAACTGCGGCGCAATAAAAAAAGTACCAAAAGCTTCAGTAACGCCAATACGAACTCGGCCACTATTCTCTTGAGTTTTGTGTTTTATTTCGTCAAGGGCATGTGACGCATCTTGTTCCATTCGCCTAGCAGAGCGTAATAGTTTTTCACCATCAATGGTTAATGTGTGCCCATCAAGACTACGTTCAAATAATTTGGTTGATAAATTTTCTTCGAGTTTATGCAAACGTCTCGAAACGGTAGAAGCATCTAACTCTAATCGCTTGGCTGCCACTGAAAGACGTTCAGTTCTGGCAACTTCTAAGAAAATCTTAATATCATCCCAATTCATTTTTATATTTTAGCAGTAATTTTTTTTACTGTCTTGCATAAATGCAATTAATGTTGCATTTATGCCTATTGTTCTTCAACCAATAAAGGCATACCTTAGCGATCATTATTTTAAACAGAATATGGAAGCGTTATGAGTATTAGAGAAATCCCCCTTATTATTGGTGGTGAAAAAGTCCAATCTAAGTCAAAAGAATGGTTAGATGTATTAAACCCCGCAACGCAAGAAGTTGTTGCTAGGGTACCTATTGCGACTAAAGAAGAGGTTGATGCGGCGGTTGCTTCAGCGCATCAAGCTTTTAAAACTTGGTCTAAAGTCTCTGTTGCTAATCGCACTCGTATTATGCTTAATCTTCAGCAACTTATCCGTGAAAATACTACAGAATTGGCTGAATTGGTCACTTTAGAGCATGGCAAAACTTTACCTGATGCAGAAGGTGAAGTGGGGCGTGCATTAGACGCGATAGAAAATGCTTGTAGTATTGCTCGTTTGCAAATGGGCGAAATGTCTAATAATGCAGCCAGCGGCATAGATGTATATAGCTTACATAAACCACTAGGTGTTGGCTTAGGTATCACTGCTTTTAACTTTCCATTGATGTTAGCAGCCTTCATGTTTCCGCCAGCGATTGCTTGTGGTAACACGTTTGTTTTAAAGCCTTCTGAGCAGGATCCTTCTTCAACTATTCGCATGGTAGAACTTGCACTAGAGGCAGGTGTTCCGGCTGGCGTGTTAAATGTCGTGCATGGTGGTCCAGATGTTGTCAATCAATTAATTGAAAGTGAAGAAGTTAAAGCCGTTTCTTTTATTGGTTCTACTCATGTTGGTACGCATATTTATAACCATGCTGCTAAACATGGTAAACGTGCACAATGTATGATGGGGGCTAAAAATCATATGGTTATAATGCCCGATGCGAACAAAGATAGAGCCATTAATGATTTATTAGGTTCTGCTTTTGGTGCAGCAGGGCAACGCTGTATGGCGAACCCTGTAACAATACTCGTTGGTGAAGCGAGAGCATGGTTACCTGAAATCGCTGAACGTGCAAAATTAATGAAAGTAGGGCCGGGTACTCAACGAGATGCCGATTTAGGTCCTGTTGTTTCTCCACAAGCGAAACAACGTATTATCCGTTTATTAGACTCAGGTGTAGAGCAAGGTGCTAAGTTGTTGGTTGACGGTCGACAATGTGAAGTGGAAGGTTACCCTAATGGCAACTTTGTCGGGCCTACAATGTTTAGCAACGTAACACCAGATATGGACATTTATACGCAAGAGATCTTTGGTCCAGCGTTATGTGTATTAGAAGCTGAAACCTTAGATGAAGCGATTGAAATGATCAATGCTAATCCAAATGGTAATGGTACCTCTTTATTTACTTCTTCGGGCTGGACAGCGCGTAAGTTTGAAAACGATATCGATGTAGGTCAAATAGGGATTAATGTACCAATTCCTGTACCTGTTGCTTACTTTAGTTTTACCGGTTCACGCGCTTCTAAATTAGGTGATTTAGGTCCTAACGGCAGTCAAGTTATTAGCTTTTGGACACAAACTAAAACGGTAACCACCCGTTGGTTTGAACCTGATCATCAAGACGGTTCCAAAATCCACACAACTATCAGTTTAAAATAGTATTGCACTGACTTCTTGATTTAGGCTGTTATTACCCATAACAGCCTTTTCTAATGAGAGGTTAAGGGCATAATCTTTTTAACGTCATTAAACATAAACTCTTTGACTTTTTCTAAAGAAGCAACTTTATAAAGGCTGAGTTTCACGTGATGTTTTTTAGGTTTAGCAATGTGCATAAAGTAATTACCATTGGGGCTGAATTGAAAAGTTAACGTTTCGTTTTTTAAACAATGTAAATGAGCTACCTTTTTTAGTTTTCCTAGTGTTTGTGTCTTCTTGTTTAATAATCGCAAAGTCATCGTTGCCTCATCACTGCAACTCGCAATTAAAATAAAATTTGACTTAATATGACTGTATAAGTAAAACGGCTCCCTTGTCATTTCAATACTGCTGATTCTTATGCCCGTTTCAATATCATAAAGTGATATTTGCTTAAAATTCGGCTCTGCTAATGCGAAAATTTCTCGATGTTGATGTTGCCAAGTATCTGAATAGTTAACGAAGGCACTTTGGCTTCTAATGACAGAAACTCTCTTTTTCACATCTAGGTTGTATATTTCAATAACCTTTGTAGTGGAATCCCTTATTATTAAGTTTATAAATTCACTGTCAAAATCTAGTTGATCATAGTTGCTTTGCAATGTGATTTTTCTGATGGGGAAAGGTGTTACTATTTTCCATTGTTCCAATGTTCCTTCTCCAGCGTCTTTTCGGTAGTCATGAGCCCATCCTTTATAAAGTTCTACACCTCCTTGGTCAGAATAGGGTATCTCCCAAATTTCATTACTATTGTGGAACCCAATGATAAAGCTATATCGCGGTGGAATATTATCTAAAGACATAAGTTGTGACTTGTCACTAAGCTCAATTGTTTTCACAAGAGTCAGGTTATCTGTAGATAAAATAGCTAAATTCTTCTCAGAGCTATTCGCAATAATCAAATATTCTCCATTATTTGAAATTGAAAAATGAGAACTATGACCGTTTACTTTGATTTGACCGATCACTTTATGTTGCGATATTTCAAATTTACTTAATAGACCGGTATTTGAGATCGAATAAATAAATTGTCCATCTGGGGACATTAGTATATTTAGCAGGCTATCGAGTTCACTCCCTTTAAATAGATTGACTGAAAGATTATCATTTTGGGCATTGATAATAAGTTGCTCTTGAATCTTTAGGTGTTTTTTACTTGATGCCATAAGGACATATGAATTTTCAAAATGCGTGTTAATTTTAATGAGGAGCGTTGACTTTAGATGAGAGCTTTGTGAATTTAAGCTATCTGCATCAGTTTGAATTTCACCAAGAGCGTTAACTTGCGAGATTGCGTTTTGTGGAAGAGATAACATCGTTAGGAGGATTAAATATTGCAGTACCGACTTTGACTTAACTAGTTTCATTATGTGTCACAAAGAAATTGCTATTCAAATGAAGGTAACAATACAAAGGCGAAAATGTTTTGCTTAAAATCAAATAATATTGCCATTTATTGTAAATAATCAAACGTCTCTTAGTATTCATATGATAAAATTTGCATCTATCTACAGTTTAAAATAAAGAATGTGCGCCAATGTCGACTCAAGCATTATTATCTCCAATATTGTCATTCCTTAAATGTGAAACCCCTCAAGCTTGGATTGAAGAAGCTAAAAAGTCAGAAAATTTAGAAATCATTTTAATTGATCACCTCATCTGTGAGCTAAAAGCAGCTCAAACAGCAATGTGGCTTATTCGAAAGTATGCTGTCGACAAAGCAAGTGGTAAATTGCTACTTGAATGGTTAGAACCTCATGAAAAATACATCTATAAGAAAGAAGGCAATCTTGAGTCTTTATCTAAAAGTTTAAAGTTTTCTAAAGCTATTGTACCCAAAAGCGACTCTTTAATTGGTCAAGACTTAGTTGATAAGATGGTTTTACTTATCAATGAGGAATTACATCATTTTTATCAGGTCTTAGAAATAATGAATGATAGAAATATTGCTTACAAAAATATTACAGCGGGGCGTTATGCCAAAGGTATGATGACAAATGTACGAACCCATGAGCCGGCAACACTAATTGATAAACTTATTTGTGGTGCTTATATTGAAGCGCGTTCGTGTGAACGGTTTGCAAAATTAGCGCCATTTTTAGATGATGAGTTGAATAAATTTTATGTTTCTTTATTGCGTTCTGAAGCCAGGCATTATCAAGACTATCTTAGCTTAGCAAAACAGGTTGCCGGTGGAGATATTTCTGAACGAGTTGAATTTTTTGGCAAAGTTGAAGCTGAATTGATCTCTTCTCCAGATACTGATTTTAAATTTCATAGCGGTTTGCCTGTTAAAAGCTAAATGAATTTAATTTAGTTCAACGCTTACAAAAGATTATTTAAAGCCAGTCGTTAACAATTCCATGCCATCCGGAGTGACTTCTAACCAAGCTCCTTGTTCATACCAGTCGCCAAGTACGATGCGTTGTGCTTTTCCACCATTAGCATTTAGATGGTGTACATCTGGTCTATGAGTATGGCCATGGATCAATAACTGGCACTGATTATTTTCAAGGCATTTGACCACTTCACCTTCGGTTACGTCCATAATTTCTTGACTTTTCATCGCGGTAGCCGCAGCGCTTCTCTGCCTGTAGTTAGCGGCTTTCTTACGTCGATACGTGAGGGGCAGGGCTTTAACAAGAGCTTGCCACCACCAAGAGCGCGATTTCTTTCTAAACTTTTGATAAGCAATATCGCGTGTACAAAGCGTATCACCATGCATTATAACGCTAGGTTGACCAAATAAATCTATCAGAGTGATTTCATCTAATAGTGTCATGCCGCATCGTTTAGCGTATTTTTCACCCAATAGAAAATCTCTATTACCATGGATAAAAAATATTTTTGTGTCTTGTTGGCTTAACTTAAACAGTGTATCGGCAATTATTTGAACTAATTCGCTATTATCATCATCACCTATCCAGCTCTCAAATAAATCGCCTAGAATATAAAGTTGATGAGCTAGAGGAGCTTGCTGATTTAGAAAATCAACAAAGCAATTGGTTATATCTTCTCTATTAGGGGCTAAATGCAAGTCGGCAATAAAATAAATTACCGACTTTTTATTATTTATAGTCTTAATATTCAATTCAACTACTATAAATTATTCAACAACCGTAGATTCAACGATAATTTCTTCAGTTGGCACGTCATCATGAAAACCACTGCGACCTGTTTCTACCAGAGTCATTTTATCAATAATGTCCATACCTTCTACTACTTCACCAAATACACAATAACCCCAACCTTGAGTAGTTTCGCTTTTAAAGTCTAAAAAGTCATTATCAACCAAGTTGACGAAATACTGTGCAGAAGCTGAATCAGGATCTTGGGTTCTTGCCATGGCTAAGGTACCACGCTTGTTACTTAAACCATTATTGGCCTCATTTTTTATAGTAGCGCGAGTTTCTTTTTCTTCCATGCCTGAAGAGAATCCACCACCTTGTACCATAAAACCTTTGATCACTCTGTGAAAGATAGTGCCATTGTAAAAACCATCAGTGGCATATTGTTGAAAGTTTTTAGCGGTAATTGGGGCTTTATCAAAATCTAATTGAATTTTAACTTCACCTAAATTTGTATTGAAAATGATCATTTTTACTCTCGTCTACGTTAATTAAAACTTACTTATATAAATTAGCTAAATTGTAACTCAACTTTTTAATAATTACTTGTGGAAAATAGTTTTTCCTTAATGATCCTAAGCATTTGTTCAGGTACAATTGTCTTTTATCTCTCTAATCTAGAGGGGTCAAGTCAATTACTAGGAAAATAGAAAGCTCATGTTGCAAATATACAATACCTTAAGCCGTAAAAAAGAAGTGTTTAAACCTATCTCTGCTGGAAAGGTTGGCTTGTATGTTTGTGGGATCACTATTTACGATTACCTACATATTGGCCATGCCCGTACTTATGTTGCTTTTGATATTGTTGCCCGTTATTTAAAGCATTTAGGTTATGATGTTACCCATGTACGTAACATTACCGATGTTGATGACAAAATAATTAAACGTGCACAAGAAAATAATGAAAGCTGCGAAAGTTTAACCACGCGCATGACTAAAGAAATGTATCAAGACTTTGATGACTTAAACATTATGCGCCCTGATCTTGATCCTACTGTTACTGGTCATATGCCTGAAATAATTGCATTAATTGAACGGTTAATAGAGCGTGGACATGCGTATGTTGCTAGCAATGGTGATGTACTTTTTGAAGTCAAAACGTTTAAAGATTATGGCAAGTTAAGTTTGCAAAATTTGGATATGTTGCAAGCTGGCGCTCGTGTAGATGTAGATGAGACTAAAAGAAATTCGATGGATTTTGTCTTATGGAAAATGGCAAAACCGGGCGAACCTAGCTGGGATTCTGCATGGGGCAAAGGGCGTCCAGGTTGGCATATTGAATGTTCGGCAATGAACAGTAAACATTTAGGCACGCATTTTGACATTCATGGTGGTGGCTCAGATTTACAATTTCCTCATCATGAAAATGAAATTGCTCAATCATGCTGTGCGTTTGATACACCCTATGTTAATTATTGGATGCACGGTGGTATGGTGCAAATCAATAAAGAGAAAATGTCTAAGTCGTTAAACAACTTCTTTACTTTGCGCAGTGTTTTAGAAGAGTATGATGCTGAAACTGTCCGTTTTTTCTTAACGTCGAGCCATTATCGTAGCCAGCTTAATTATTCGCAAGATAATTTAGGTCAAGCCCGTTCAAGTTTAGAGCGTATTTATACAGCATTAAGAGATGTTGAACCAATTGAGACCTCTTTTGATGACAATGAATATGTACAACGTTTTGAAAAAGCGATGAATGATGACTTTAACTGTCCTGAAGCCATGGCGGTTTTATTTGAAATAGCAAAAGAAGTAAACCGTCTTAAAATGGAACAAGATAGTAAAGCAGGTGAATTGGCTTTTATTTTGGTGAGCTTAGGTGAAGTTTTAGGTATTGCACAAAGTTCCCCTGAAGCATTTTTGCAAGGTGGAACAAGTGATGAAGATGAAACGGCCATTATTGAAGCGTTAATAAAACAAAGAAAAGATGCTAGGGCGAGTAAAAATTGGGCGTCAGCTGATGATGCGCGAGACAAATTGGCAGCAATGAAAATTATACTAGAAGATAGCGCTACAGGAACAACTTGGCGTAAAGGTTAAACATCACAATTTATCCTATTTAGTATAATTCATTAACTAATTTTATTTGTTAAAAAGGGGCTCTAGCCCCTTTTTTGATCGAATAAGTAAATAGTTTATTCGCCAGTGCTCTCACAAGCAATCAGTGTATTTTCAATTAAGCTGGCAACAGTCATTGGGCCAACACCACCAGGTACTGGAGTAATGTGGGCTGCTTTACTAGCTGCTACATCAAATTCTACATCCCCACAAAGTTTGCCATCATCTAAACGGTTAATGCCAACATCGATAACGATAGCCCCTTGCTTGATCCATTCACCCGGGATAAAGGAAGGTTTACCAACAGCAACAACAATTAAATCCGCATTTCTAACTTTACCTTCAAGATCTTTTGTAAACCTATGGGTTGTAGTGACTGTACAGCCAGCAAGTAGTAACTCTAAAGTCATCGGGCGACCGACAATATTCGAAGCACCAACAACCAAAGCTTCAAGCCCATGTGGGTTTACGCCAGTCGATTCTATTAACGTCATTATTCCTTTAGGAGTGCAAGGTCGAAGACCCGGTTGACGTAATACCAATTTGCCAACATTAAAGGGATGGAAACCATCAACATCTTTACGGGGATTTATATGTTCGATAATAAGATCGGCATTTAACCCTTCAGGTAAAGGAAGTTGAACCAAAATACCATCAATCGCTTTATCATTATTAAGTTCATCAATTAAATCATATAACTGTGTTTGTGTGGTGCTTGCAGGTAAGTCGTACGAACGGGAGACAAAGCCGACTTCTTCACAAGCTCGTCTCTTACTACCAACGTAGACTTGAGAGGCAGCATCAGATCCAACAAGGATCACCGCTAAACCAGGGCTCCTAAGACCTTTTTCTACACGTAGTTGTACTTTCTCTTTTACAGAGGTTCTAAGTTGTTGGGCAATTGCTTTGCCATCTATTAATGTTGCTGTCATGTTACCAGATAATTGCAGTTGAAAATCGAGCGTATTTTGCCATAATTAATCAACAATTTGTAGGTGAAAGTCGTATC
>Ga0105356_10005191_pt1 | contig 12412 bp, 13 predicted proteins | sample GOMGulsemesocosm_3_FD_83502 | JGI IMG/M metagenome (GOLD analysis project Ga0105356, IMG submission 83502) | Methane-oxidizing microbial communities from mesocosms in the Gulf of Mexico - GOM9D Gulf of Mexico | ecosystem: Environmental > Aquatic > Marine > Cold seeps | place: Gulf of Mexico...
CCTTTGACACATAGCAAAATAGCGTCCAGCATATTAGCTACAGCCCTTTATATATGGGCTTTAAGCCTACATTAAGTGCTAAATATTGGCTGAGGGACATGGCTTTAGCTGAACACTCAAAGCAGCTAACTTAAAGGGCTGCAGCATATATATTAGGGCTCGGGTGAGAGACCAGTTTTAAGCCTATAAAAATAGTCTTCGTGAACCCATAAGGCGTCCACTTTGGCCGCTTTTTCGTATCAATGATACTTATTGTGTCCGCAGCTCTTGCCCCAGCCTCTTTGTAAAAGTTCAATCGTAGCAATTTAAATTAAACCCTGCCTTGCCTTGGCCGCTAAATAATTAACTCTGTGGCTGGGACCTGTAAATCAAGAAAGCTATCCACTGCACTTTTCAATTAGGCTAATGAAAAGGGATTACCATATCACCTCTAATTAGCTGGCCAAGATAATGAAGGCCAAACCCTATACGCTGCAGCGTCAATTAAAAAATGGAGGATTACCCACAACCTATTAACGTGTTTAATTTTATTATTGAACTGATTTCGATTACTCAGAGGTGGCCTTTTCTAATGTCTCAATACCGTCTGTAAAAGAAAACCAACCTTGCGCTTCTTTTGTCCAAGCGTGCTTACTCGGTTGAATCCAACTCCGATCATCAAAACTGCCCCCTGCAATGCCAATTCCGCTAGGCATTGCTTCAGATAGCCACATCACTGAACTGCCGCACTGAGGACAAAAACGATAAGTCACACTCCGGTTAGAATCCGCTATGCGCTCATAACATGCATACTCGCCAGCGATAATTTCCATACTGTCCAATTTAAAAAAACATCCAACACCAAAGGCACTGCCTGTTCGTTTTTGACATGCGCTACAATGACAAGCAGCAGCCCCAATAGAGACGCCCTTTATTTCAAAACGTAGCTGACCGCAGGCACAGCCCCCTCTTTTTATATCGGCATTAAGCATCCGTTACTACCTCTTCGCTCTTGGGGAATAGGGCATATGATATCGATGGCACTGCTAATAATAACGCTATAACCCTTGCGGTAATTATCATAATGATTTCTCAAAACATTTAAATATTAACCTCGGTTAACAACCGAGGTGCAGATTATGTTTTTAAACACTGGTTATAAATATATTCAATTCCGAAAAACCCTTATCACGATCATTTATTAGATTTAGATACTCCGGATCGGCGAAAGCGCTGTTAATACTCTCTTTGGAAGGGAACTCCACCTGCATGATAAACACTGGATTAATAGCCCCTACCAAAACTTGTTCCACCTTCATCTTAATCGCAGGCATTACCGCACCGTGCCTGACCATTATTGGGCCAGAAGCTTTCTGGTACTCCTGAACCTTCCCCATATCTTTTGGTGCGGCCATCACTACTAAACATGTTTTATTTGGCATTTAAATTCTCCTACTTTTTTTGAATGACTGATAATTAAAATATTGGGCCAAGTAAACCCATTATCTCGATCATTTATTACTCTTAAGCTGGGCTGCATACCATGCTGGCTATTCAGTACTGCGCTATACAACCTCAGTTTATTCGCAAAACTAAAACAGACTGAAAAATTCTTACTCAGCAGAGTTAAGCGATATTTTAATGTTATTTCTAGCTCCTCTTTTTCTCATTCAATACCTTGTAAGAAACTATAACCAAAATAGCCATTACAAGAGAAACTAGGATTCCTCCAGTTAATACAGACTGATCAAATCCATCTAATAACAAACTAAAGATTCTACCGACAGTCCAGCTTAGCAATATAAATACAGCAGGGATTAATAGTTCGAACTTAGACTTTATTAATGCTACCAAAATGAATGAACCCGTCATTAGCATCGACCCTCCAATAAGTCCTCTTACTGTACTAAGGCCAAACGACGAATCCGAACTAAGTTGAGCATGTGCCATTACAAACTCTGGATTAAACATAAACATGGCGCCATTTATCGAAATAAATAGACCCACAAGACCAAGAATTACCTTCATTACTGCTTTCATTTTTCATACCTCTATAAAAGATTCAACACACAACATTATTGCTAAGCATCCCAATTTATTTTGGGATATCTAGTCATCGCTAAAACATCTCGATAAATTAATTCTCGTCAGCCAAAAACCTCCCTACTTAGAAATTAGTAGAATGCACCAAGATATTATTGTGGGAACTAATCACTCTAGCTCCCCCGAATTTTATCGCATATCTTGACTCGCTCGACACCACAAAACACCATCAACTAGGCACATTAAGCGCCTAATTTTTAGTTTATGATTTTTTGCGTGATCACAAATACATTAAGATCAGTAAAGCCATTATCTCGATCATTTATCACTTTTAAGTACGCTGGGTCAGACAGGGCACTTAGAATTTTCTCTCTACTTGGAAACTCAACACAATTTAGAAATTTTGGTTGTGAATTCCCTTTAATCACGTCATCCACTGCAAAATTTTGTGCAGGAAAAATGGCTCAATATTTTTTCATAACAGGGCCAGCCGCCTTTTTATAACGATTAATTTTTTCTTTATCTTTAGGGCTGCCAAAGGCCATTAAATACACCCGGCCTGTGTCAGTGTCTTTGATTTCACCTGAATGAGCAGGACTGGCTGCCCAACTACTCTGGGCAGAAACCACCAACATTAAAACAAATAGACTTAATTTTTTCATAATTTACCTTAATTTTTTAATTTAAGAGCCACTATTGATCTTCTGATACCAGCTAGACAATGCCGCACCTATGGCATGAGGGTTATCTTCTTGAATAAAATGCAAACCCTTACCCACATTTACAACATCCACGTTTTTCATATTACTTTTTACCCAGTTCACTTCAGCTTCTTTAATCATCATGCCAGGGGTAGCTGACAGCAGCAGTTTTGGAACCGTGGTGACTTGCAACCATTCATGATAATTAGCCACTATTTTATGAACGTTAGCGGGAGTACCCGATACTGGTATTTCGGTAGGCCATTTCCAAACCGGTTTACGGCTTTGCGGCGTTGGATAAGGTGCACGGTAATATTCCAGTTCTTCTTTAGTTAAATCTCGCACTACAGCACTGGGCAAGAATTTTTCTAAAAACATATTTTTATTCATCACCATTTCTTCACCCACACCCGGGGTTTTTATCGCCTTGATCATATCCTTACCTTCCTCAGGAATGGTTTCCCAAGTAAAGGGCGCAATTAAAGATTCCATAAAAGCAATACCCTTAATATTATCTTCATGTGTGGCAGCATAATTAAAACCTAAACCTGAACCCCAGTCATGTAATACCAGAGTGACATTTTTAAGGTCTAGCTTTTCAATAAACACGTTTAAATATTTAGCGTGATCTTCATAACTGTAATCAATATCGGGTTTATCTGAAAACCCCATACCAATTAGATCCACCGCAATGGCTCGAGCATCATTCGCTACGTAGGGAATAATATTACGCCACAAGTACGAAGAAGTAGGATTACCATGCAAGAATAAAATAGGGTCGCCCTGACCTTTATCCACGTAATGCATTTTAGAGCCTAATATTTCCACATATTTTGATTCGTAGGGGAACTCGGCACTAATGGCCTTTGTTTCCATAAGTGCCTCATTATTGTAAACTCCTTCATAACTGCAGGCCGCGGAGATTAGTGTAGTTACCGTTATCGCTAGACCTGCAATAAACCTATTGTATTTTCTTTTCATGTGCTACCTATGTGCTAATTGTTGATTTTAATTTATGTCAAAATATTATGTTGTTAAGCAACATCAGAGGTGCGAGTAGGTGATTCGCAATAATTCTTTAAATCTTTTAAAATGACGCCAAAATTCTTACTCAAACCCAGCTTTAATACTGGGCTTAGCAATTTACCTAAAGGCTTTAAATCAGGGGTAGAAGCCCACAGTACTTTTGATTTGTTACCCCCTAGATCCACCACTGATAATTTCACCGTGTTTTTTTTAATTGGTAACACTCCAGCATTTTTAGGGACCACATCAAATACAAAATATTGATCTTTTTCGTTATATTCAATAATAATTTCCTCGGCCAACAAACCATTAGGGCCATTTCCAAGTACACAAACACGACCAGCTACAGGAGCGGCTGTTATTGGCGCGCCTCGATCAAAAGCATAAGAATCTTTAACCATACCCATCCATAAATGGGCCTGATCAAACTCCTCTGCAACCACCTTCCAGACCTCAGAAGCAGGACGGTTAATTAGTATATTTTTTAATACTTGCATGGGTGAATCCTCTAATAGACTAGGTTGCTTATTTGACCTTTGAGATCTTACATGGACTGATGACGTTACAAAACCATCAAAATAAGACCACTGCGGTGCATATATAGTCCACAAAAAGGGAATGGAGTTAAATTTGGCTACCTGTGGCCTGTTAAAGTTAGCTATACAAGCTACCTAGGCGTATTCAGGGAATGGGAGCTAACTTAGGCACCAAGCTAATCCCGATATGTGCTAATCAAAGGGGCAAACCAGGATGAGCTTTCCCGCATATCCACACCCAACTAGGTCATGGCGGTTCACAACTTGATACAGCACGTACTGTAATCCCCCCGAAAATCAGTAGAAGTCAAAAGTAGAGAATTCTCGTAAATTAAACCAAAGTAATTCTTTATGAAAACATCACGATATTCAGATAGCCAAATCATGGCGATTCTCAAGCAAAATGAAGCAGGTGCCGCAGTCCCAGATTTATGCCGTGAATATGGTATGAGCTCGGCCAGCTTCTATAAATGGCGCGCCAAATTCGGTGGCATGGATGCTTCACTCATGAAACGGATGAAAGAATTAGAAGACGAAAACCGCCGTATTAAGAAGATGTACTTGGAAGAAAAGCTCATTGCAGAGATTGCTAGGGAGATTATCGAAAAAAAGTTATAAAGCCAGCTCGCCGCGGAGAACTGACTAAGCAGGTGCAATCAGAATACGGCATTAGTGTTCGAGTGGCCTGAAGCGCACTATCGATCAGCTCCACTTGCTATGCGTATCAAGCTAAGTTATCGGATGAAAACGCAGTGATTTCAGACTGGTTGCTACGCCTTACCACTGCGCATAAGCGCTGGGGTTTTGGCTTGTGCTTTATGTTCTTACGCAATACCAAGGGCTTTAAATGGAATCACAAACGCGTATATCGCATCTACCGTGAGCTTGAATTAAATCTAAGAATAAAGCCACGAAAACGCATCAAACGTGACAAGCCGGAAGCACTCAGTGTGCCTTCAGCTGTTAATCAAGTTTGGTCCATGGACTTTATGAGCGACTCCCTAAAAGATGACCGCTCATTGCGAACCTTTAATGTGCTTGATGACTTCAATCGCGAATGCTTGGCTATTGATGTGGATATTTCATTGCCCACAAAACGAGTAATCAGGTCACTGAAGCAAATCATTGAATGGCGAGGCAAACCCAGTGCGCTGCGCTGTGACAATGGGCCCGAATATATTAGCCAGGAGCTGATTGACAGGACAACTAAAGAGCAGATTACGTTGCTAGATATTCAGCCAGGAAAACCGACCCAGAATGCTTATGTTGAACGATTTAACGGAACAACAAGGCGTGAATGGTTGGAATTAAATATTTTTGAAAGCATTGAGCATGCTCGATTATTGGCAACTCAATGGCAATGGACTTACAATAATGAACGGCCACATTCAGCAATTGGCGGCGTACCGCCAAGGGAATTGTTGTAGTTGATTGACCCTCTACTTTTACCTGATATTAAAAACGGGGGGATTACAATACGGCTATTAAGGCGTTGTATTTGGCCATTGAAGCGGCCTCCAAAAAATGGACGATGCCCATTAGGAACAGGAAACCAGTGTTAAATCTTTTTATGATTGTGTTTGGGGTGCAGTTGACTCTCATATTTAAAACGGACAGTTTCATAGTTTTATTACACCCTCTATTTAGAGCCCGTTTTACCATCACTGTCATCAATTTCCGTAAGTCATGGAGCTTTTACTTTGTAATTAGGACTTTGCCTCGCTTAGCGGGCAAAGTCCTCTTTGTTCATTGCACCCTACCCTTAACCATTGTTAGCTTTTTGATAAACAGTTACACTGATTAAGTTTCAACCTCATAATTAATGCAATATCAGTCTTGAATCCAGTTTTTGGTATTCCATTCTAATATCATTGGCAGTACCATTGGATTGAAACACCGCCGTTGAAAGTAAAGTATAAGTATCAGAGCCCACTGTTAAAATGGCACTATTATCGCTGACATGGTAGTCACCTCCACTCCACTCCCCATTCTTACTCCATTCAACTAAACCGTTTGAGTTTAATCGCACTTCCAAGTGCTTCCACCCATCCGTATTGCCACTTCCTGCCCCCGTTGATTTATGTTTTACTTTTATACTAACGGAATTGCCTGATGAATAACCTTTTAGTCCATCGATGAGCTCCTCCCAATTAAACTCAAGCAAAACAAAATTAAAACCGTATTTATTTACATCGGCGTTACACGCGGGAGTATTCATTGAATGAGCCAGGAACGTCTTATGATCATTTTTTGAACCCGCTACCTTACGCTGTAATTTTATGGTATCAATTATAGTTCCATCCCTATTACAGCGCACAATAACACCCAAATCGTAGTTAATGTCTCGCCATTCTCCTATCGCTTGATCGACACTACCAAGCTTCTGATCTCCATTCTTATGCTTTATTAACCAAGTTGTTTCCGCAGAATAACCAGCAGAAGGTAACAGTGTAACGATTATCAACGAGCATGTAGCGACCAGTTTTTTATTGAAATTAAAAGTAATCATTATTTTTGTCCGTGTTATATTAAAATTTTTTTACTACCTTCCATTAAGGAAGTTTAAATTATAAACCTATAACAGCATGCTCTGACACCAGATAAAATATTACACACCGGTGCGTGAATCGACCACTTATCGAATTAGCACTTTATTTGTTAACTTCCACTAATAGGCATAGGTTACAATTCATTTAATCCTGATGTACAAGTGCCGATGTGGTTTAGTGATATTTTAGTGGTTTGTATATTATGGCAGGGCAAATAGAGTCGGTGGGATTACACCCCCAACGAATATTTAAAAATATTCACATTTATTATTAATTAATCTAATCGGTAGGCCAAGAGATCTTTAGCCTAACCCACCGATATCATACAAAATATCGTCTATATGGATGTATGTACCACAATATGCTCAATCATGAGGGCCGCCGACACTTCGGGTATTTCCATCATGGGAACATGACCCACTCCAGGCCATATTTTAACTTTTACATCACTAATATTTTCGGCAAAAAATTCGCTGTCTTTGTAACTTATAATTTGATCCTGCTCCCCCCAGAGAACCAGGGTCGGAGCTTTAATTTGTTTTAATACAGGTGCAAAATCGCTATCGAGAGCCGGCTTAATATCTTCAAAGACTTTTTCGTATATAGGTTTCGAATTAATGGCCTGTTCAGCCAAACTTTGAATCACCGGCCATGGGATAAAGGGCGTTTTTTCAAGTGCATAGTCCATGACTTTATAAAAATCTTCCACATCACTGGCTATGAGAGGATTTTCACCTTTTTCCCAGAACTCCGTCATAACCGAAGGATTAATGTGAACACCGGCTGGGGCAATTAATGTAGCGGTTAATATTTTTTGCGGATATTGTGTGGCATACATGGCACTAATTGCACCGCCCATGGAGTTTCCTGCAATATGAATTTTATCAATCTTAAGACGAGTGATAAGCTCATCCAGCCACAGAACTTGATTATCAAGACTAAACGTTAAATCTAGATTTTTAGAACTCTCTCCGTGCCCCATAAAATCAACAATTACTACATGATAGTCATCTTTAAAAGGCCTGGAGAATTTTAACCAGTTTTCTTTACTGGCAGTAAATCCATGCAGCAATACCACACTAGGTTTTGTTATGGGCTGCTTGTTCTCGTAATAAACCATTTCCCCAGCGCTAATTTTAATAGATTTTTTAACCAGACCGGATTGCTCCGCATCATAATCCATAGCTGCTTGATAGAACTCAGTTTTATAAACTGAACCTAGTCCGTAGTATAAACACGGCAGAGCAATTATGAATGCGGAAAGAATAATTAGTTTTTTCATTATTTTTTGTAAAACCCCTTTATAAAATTTTCACCATTACATCAGTAAAAATAAGTTTTTGTTTGTCAATTCATGCCATTCTCTTGCACAGCACAAAATAAAACCAAGACCCAGGCTATTTTTAGGTTAGCATTCCTTACCCTGGCTCTTTAAAATCCCAGGCCTAAATAGGCTGAGTTAATCGCTTTCATACATACTTGGCAGGCCAATAAACCTAGGTTTTAAAACCCTTATTAGAGATAGATTCACGCTGACAAAAGAATTTAACTTGACGATTCGAAGGATACGCGGACACTTAACGCTACAGAACCATTAAAATGAGGCCAATACGGTGCATAAATCGACCATGGGTTGGGATGACGTACAATTTTTTCTCTCAGTCGCCCGTTCAGGCAGTGCCCGCGCCACTGCACTTGCTTTGCAAATCAGCCATACCACAGTCTCCAGACGTATTGACAACCTGGAAACCAGCTTGGGTTCGCGATTGTTTGATCGCGGTGTATCTGGCTATGTGCTCACCGAAGGTGGGCAAGCCATGCTTGAGTTTGCTGAACAAGCAGAGGACGTATTACTCAGTGCCGAACGACACCTGCATGGTAAAGACACGGATTTAAGCGGTGACATTCGCATTACTACCCCTGATGTCATTGCTACTCAACTGCTACTGCCTGATCTTGTGGAATTTACCAATAAATACCGGGACATAGATATTGACCTGCGCATCTCCACGACCCTGCATGACCTCACACGGCGGGAAGTGGATATTGCCATTCGGTTTTTAGGGTTTGGTGGCCAGCCACCGGACCCTTTAGTGGGGAGAAAACTGGGGGCAGTGACCAGTAGTTTCTACGCCACTGCCGATTATCTGAACAAATACGATTTAAACCAGCCAGATAGCCAGGCACGCTGGTTAAGTTGGGGGGAACAAGACCGTTTTCCTCAATGGGTGAAAGCCTCTCCTTACCCACATATTCCCACCCGTTTTCAATTGGATCATGGCGGAACACAAATTGGGGCTGCGTTGGCGGGTATGGGCATGACCATGTTACCGTGTTTTTTAGGCGATAATACCCCTGGGCTTAAACGAATCCCCAAAGCCAAGCCCAATATTTTCCATGAAATTTGGATGCTCTCTCATCCTGATAATCGTGACGTTACTCGATTAAGGCGTTTTCGTGAATTTGTGGTGGAGCTTTTTGAGGGTAAACAGGCATTGCTAGCGGGAAAAATTTAAAGGAAATCCTATAGTAAACCGCAAAATGTTTTTCACGGGCATAGCCGTAGAACTAACCCGATTACCGTTAACCCTTACACAGTAAATATTCTGCACTGTTAGCCATTAAAACATCCAATTTAAGCCGGTTAATATTTCCCGGCCGCGGTTGGGCACTCCTTCTGTTAAATCTGCACTTGAAGGAGGTGTAGAATAATCCTTATTTAGAATGTTTTTTATCTGTAGAAAGGCATGCCATTGCGGGTCAGTTGCGTACTTCAGCTTGCCACTTAACAACCAGAAACCATCCAACCTAATGCGCTCACCATTACCATCAAGTGCAGGCATCTCCTGCATACCGTGATAACTCCCAAATAGATTGGCATTCCAGTAACTTGTTTGATAATTAACCATCACAGAAGCCAGTTGATCTGATTCACGAAAAGACAATACGGGTGTTTCAATAATATCTGTATAGGTGCCACGCAATGACCAATGGTTATTCAACTCGTGTGATAGCTCTAGCTCAAAACCCTTGCTGGGATCTTGGTCCACATTTTCATATTTTCTCACTCCACTGCCAATCAGGACAATGGCATCCTTAAAGTTAGCCTCAAAATAGCCTAGAGAAATTCCGCTATCAAACCACTGCCCTACCCAAATAAGCTCGATACTTTGTACTTTTTCTGCTGCCAAGTCAGGGTTGCCCAAAAGTACCGGATTATTTAGCAAGTAAAGCTCATTTTCAGTCGGGGCACGAAAAGCCTCACCATAGAGCAGCTTGAGACTATGATGATCATTTAACACCTGCACCAAACCAAATCGAGGACTGAACTGGGAGCCAATATTGGAAAAGTCATCACGTCGCAACCCCAGTGTTAGATGGGTGTTATCAAATACTTGCTGCTGGTACTGACCGTAAAGCCCAACAATGTCACGTCTAGATTCCTTGAGTACCGTTGTGGTAGCAAGTAGGCTCCCGTAGTAACGGATGGGAGTTATTCCGTTGGCAAGATCACCTAGGTCAAAATTATTATTAGCTAAGGTATTGGGTGCTTTAATATGCCGAAGTTCAATGCCGAACTGCAGGCTGTGCTGCGGGTTGATATTCCAGTCGTTATGCCACAACAGACGCGTTTCAGTATTAACGTCAGGGTCGACGCGAATAAACAAAGCATCGTTACTGGCCGGGTTGCTATTAGCGGCAAAAGTCCCTGAAGCAGTTAATTGCGCTGCTGCAGTTAGTTTGCTGCGCGTATGACTGAGCCAAACATAGGAGGCCATTGCCTGCCAATCAAGATCCTTCCTTAATGATAGCGCCGTTAAAAGAGTCGTTCGCTCGTTGAAACCGTTAGATAAACCGTCCAATGCATAAAAATCATCCACTTTAGATTGGTTGTGTTGAAAGTTTAGGTGTGTGTTTTGCCATTGGAGATTTATATTCAGGCCTGTAAGATCGCGCGGGTCTCCGGTACCAATACGATTTGCACTGAAGGTATCCTGCACCTGGTATTCATCACCCTCATCCATGTCGAAGTAACCAAACAGGTCTATTGTTAAATCCCCTATTTTCTTTGATGTCAGTAGATGTCCCGTACGGCGATTGAAACTGCCATAACTTACGGCCATCTCATCTACGTCCGATCGGGTGATAATATTAATCACGCCCATCATGGCATTGGCCCCATACACGGCGGATCCGGGGCCACGAATAAATTCAGCACGTTCGATCTGCATCAGCGGGTATTTTGGCACAATAGTAGCGCTACCACCGTTACTAGGGCCGGCAAGACGCATGCCATCTACCATTATCAATATTTCCGAGTTGCTATTGCCAATACGGCGCCCTCGAGACGAAACTTGATAACCCAACGACGAAAAGGATGATCGATACGATTGGAAACCAGGTACCAAGTTCACTAGTTCATCTAGGGTATCCAGCCCCAGGTTTTTAATCTCTCTATCGGTGAACACTGTAACCGCAGCGGGAACCGTTTTGAGTTCCTTTGGGGTTAGAGTTGACCCGGTAACTTTGACCTTTAGCAACTCCTCAAGCGACAATTTAAAAAGGTAATCGATATTATTTTCTGGCTGCAATGCCATTGAGTTGGGAGCAGAGGTTAATATTATAGCTAAAGTCAGTGATAATATTTTCATTGCGTTGCGCTTTAAAATCCGATCATTACCTTTTCACAGTATAGGAGGCCACGCTTCCATTACCAGCAGATCACAGCTAAGCAATAGGTGGTTTTGCAACCGGTGTTGTACGACCTTTCGTGCACTTTTTTTGTCCTGGTTAGGCATCAATAAAGACAGTTTTTCCCTATATTTTGCTCCAGATTCGAGTGCTTTGACACATAGCAAAATAGCGTCCAGCATATCAGCTACAGCCCTGTATACATGGGCTTTAAGCCTACATTAAGTGCTAAATATTGGCTGAGGTACATGTCTTTATCTGAACACTCAAAGCGGCTAACTTAAAGGGCTGTAGCATATATATTAGGGCTCAGGTGAGAGACCAGTTTTAAGCCTATAAAAATAGTGTTCGTGAACCCATAAGACGTCCACTTTGGCCGCTTTTTCGTATCAATGATACTTATTGTGTCCGCAGCTAATGCCCCAGCCTCTTTGTAAAACTTCGATCGTAGCAATTTAAATTAAACCCTGCCTTGCCTTGGCCACTAAATAATTAATTCTGTGACTGGGAGCTGTAAATCAAGAAAGTTATCCACTGCACGTTTCAATTAGGCGAATGAAAAGGAGGATTACCATTTGCCTTGAGTTAGGTGGCCAAATTCACTAAGCCACTGCAAATCTAACAACCAATGCAATGATCGCCAATTGATAGAGAGGTCCATGCCATTCAGCGCAGGGTAAAACCAAGCTAAGCCCATATAATGATCGCATTAAACACGCCAGCTGCGGTGAATGCCATGAAATGCCCTTATTGCCATAAAAACGTAGCAGGCCATTCGAAAGTTGTGATGATCCTTAGTGAAAGGCCCGCCCACTCCTTTTGTCATGAACAACAAACCTTAAGTGATCGAAACTTTAAAAGCATACATTTCCCAAACTTAACCTTA
>Ga0105356_10005194_pt1 | contig 12405 bp, 11 predicted proteins | sample GOMGulsemesocosm_3_FD_83502 | JGI IMG/M metagenome (GOLD analysis project Ga0105356, IMG submission 83502) | Methane-oxidizing microbial communities from mesocosms in the Gulf of Mexico - GOM9D Gulf of Mexico | ecosystem: Environmental > Aquatic > Marine > Cold seeps | place: Gulf of Mexico...
CGTACTTACTTCAAGCGTATGTGGTCGTAAAAGAATACTACAATCCCCCAAAATATCCGTTTTAACAGGAATCTTGAATGTATCAGAAATAAGAATCTTAGAAGTATTATTCTCTTTAATAACATTTCCTTTTAAGATATTAGCCGAACCAATAAAATTAGCCACAAATAAATTATTAGGCGTATCGTACAAATTATTAGGGGTATCTATTTGCTGTACAATACCCCCCTTAAGTAAGGCAATTCTATCTGATGTAGTATTGGCTTCTTCTTGGTCATGGGTTACAAAAATAGTTGTCAAATTTAATTCTCTTTGTAAAGAGAGTAATTCTTGTCTCATTTCAACACGTAAAGAAGCATCAAGATTGGATAAAGGCTCATCTAAAAGTAAAACCTTGGGTTCTGTTACCACTGTTCTTGCAAGGGCAACTCTTTGCTGTTGCCCTCCTGATAATTGATTGGGATAGCGTGAAGCAAACTCTTTTAAAGAGACCAGTTCTAAAACTTTATCTACCTTATAGTTTATTTCCTTTTGTGGCATTTTTTGCTCTTTTAATCCAAATTCAATATTTTGTCTAATCGTCATATGTGGCCATAAGGCATAGGATTGAAACACCATTCCTACTTTACGTTTCCAAGGTGGAAGGTGGGTAATATCTTTCCCATCTATTAGTATTTGGCCTTTTTGGCAGTGTTCAAAACCAGCAATTAAGCGTAATAAAGTGGACTTACCACACCCAGAGGGGCCAAGAAAAGAAAAAAACTCTCCATGATTGATCTCTATGCTGACATTTTTAATAACCTTAACCGAACCAAAAGATAATTCAATATTTTTTAGTGAAATTCCATGTTTACTCATCTTTACTCTCCACTTCTCTTTGTTTTCTACTTTTTTCCATAAATCTATACGATACATAAGTACCAAGGGCTACAATAATAACAGCAATAATTCCTAAGGCTGCTCCAGCACCCCTTCCAGAAGCACTTTGCATAAAGATATAAATACCATAGGCTAAAGGCGCATCTGACTCAGAGGAAATCAACATAATGGTCGCTGATAATTCAACCGCTGCAGTTGCAAAACTGGTGACAAAACCAGCTAAAATTCCTCCTGCCATTAAAGGAATAGTGATTTTTCTCATAGTTTTAAATTTCGAAGCTCCTAGGTTTTCGCTGGCTTCTTCTAAAGAAACAGATACCTGTTGCATTGCAGCAGTACAAGCTCTTAGCGCGTAAGGTAATCTTCTTACTGCTAAAGCAATAACCAACATTAACCACCAAGAAGCCAACATTTGTCCATTTGGTAATTCTACATCTGAAAAAGTTCTTAAATAACCAATAGCTAAAACCAAACCAGGAACAGCTAATGCTGACATTGCAACATAATCCAATGTTTTTCTAATCTTTATTTTACTTCGTATAACTAAATATGCAATACTTACTCCTAAAATAATATCCATAACCGCAGCCCCTGAAGCATATATAAGTGTATTGGTTATAAACTCAGGGGTTTCAGTAAACACTTCTGCATAATGCGCTGTAGTATAGGCATCAGGAAAAATGCTATAAGACCAAACCGTTGCAAAAGATAATAAAGTCAAGGCAAAATGTGGAGATAAAACAATTAATAAAGTAAAAATAACAATAGAGTAAGCCCCAAGAGCCTCTAATCTGGTCATTTTCCTTTTATTAAGACCTCCTCCTCCTTTTTGAGTAGTTGAATAATCTTTTCCTTTTAAAGCCCATCCAGCAATTCCTAAGGCGCCTAAAGAAAAGACAACTAAAACAACAGCAATAACATATCCCATAGGATCATCAATACCAATAGAAGAAATTCGTAAATAAGCCTGAGGTGCTAGCATATTGTTAACGTTTAATAATAAAGGCGTTCCTAAATCATCAAATACTTTAATAAATACTAAAACAGCCCCTGCTATATACCCAGGCATAGCTAAAGGAAAAACAATTTTTCTAAATAAACCAAAACCAGAGGAACCTAAGTTTTGCGCTGATTCTTCCATACTTCTATCAATATTATTTAAAGCAGCAGATAGATTTAATAAAATAAAAGGAAAATAATGAATACTTTGTACAAAAATAACTCCGTTTAAACCATCCATAAAAGGAATTTTAAAGCCCAGTGTATCTTCTAAAAATAAATTAACACTTCCATTTTCTCCAAAAAACAACTGCATTGCAACCGCACCTACAAAAGGAGGCATAATTAAAGGAATGAATCCTAAGCTTTGTATTATTACACTACCTTTAAAATCAAATCGCGAAGTATAGTACGCCAAAGGTAGTGCAATAATAGAAGCCACAACAACCGACATTGATGCCACATAAAATGAATTATAAAAACTCTCCATAAATAAAGAAGTATTAAAAAAATCTACAAAATTGATTAAACTTAAACTGCCCGTATTAACATCAACAAAAGCGACATAAAAGACCTGAATAACAGGCCCTACTAAAAAAACAAGTAAAAAAAGAGCTATTATTAAAAATAGCCCTTTTTCACCTAATGTACCATTCTTAGCCATATTTTGACTACTTCAATAAATCAATAGCTAAATTAGCTAGGGTTTTTGCTTGTTGGTAATTATCTTTGACTTCTCTGTCCCACTTTTCTTCAACTTGTGCTTGTCTTCCAAATACTTTATCTGTTCTTTTTTTACGTTTTGTTTTAAAAATAGCCGTGAAATCGTCATTTAACGCTAACTCTTCACTTACGGGTGTTTTATCAATTAAGACCCAAGCATCTGCAATTAATTTTTTTGCTTTATTATTATTATTACTTGATAATAACTTTTCTGCTTCGTGTAAGGCTTTGGTTGCTTCATTTAAATCAGCCAATCTATACGTAATCATAACATCAAACAAAGAATTAACTAAGTTATATCTTGATTTTGATAGTTTTACATCAAAATTAATATCTTGTCCAATAGATGAATCTTTAAATGGATTGGGGAAATTCGCGGGTGCATTCGCATAGGCAGCAGGATTAATAGGTAACCTAGAAATCTTTGGTTCTAATAAAATACTTTGACCTTCATTTGATCTCAAAAAATCAACAAATGCACGTGCCGTATTTACATGAGGTGCATTGGCAATAATTCCAACATTCGCTGGAACAACAGCCGTATATCTAGGATAGGTAAAATCGACAGGAAAACCACTTGCTTTTGAGCTTAATCCAAAAAAGTCAATCACAATTCCTATTCCAAAAGAACCAGTATTCACACCATCTGGAACACCAAAACTTCTCTCAGTAACAGTTTTAAAATTCCCAGCCATACGTTTGATATTTCTCCAACCATCTTTCCAACCTTCTTCACTTTGAAGCATAGTTTCAACAGTTAAATGTGTAGTACCTGAACGAGAGGGTGCAGACATTCCTATATGTCTATAATATATTGCATTGGATAAATCTTTCCACTCTTTAGGTGCGGGAAGTTTTTTTGCTTTTAAATATCTGTTATTCCACATAATCCCATATCCAGCAGCAGCTACTCCTGAATAAAAACCATCTGGGTCACTTAATGGGTAAGAACCAATTGTTTCAGGAATTCCTTTTGTCACAGACTTATACACTTGCAACAAATCATCGTCTTTTAGAACTTCAAAAGCATCAGGTGCGGATACCCAATAAATATCTGCTTTATTATTCTTTTTTGTTTCTTGTATATATTTAATACCTGCAGTGGTTTTTTTCTTTAACATCTCCACTTTTACATTGGGGTATTTTTTCTCAAAGGCTTTTTTAAAAGATTTTGTTAAATCTTTTGGAAAAGACGTAATAACTACTAACTTGTTTTCTAATTCTTTTGCACTTAAGGGTGCAAAAAAAACAACGCTTGCAAGTGTGCTTGCAATAACATTTTTTACATTCATAATAACTCCTTTAATTTACAAAAATATTCTAACATTGAATGCTGTCAGTAAACTTGCATCTTAAAAGCATAAAAGTATATCTATAAAAAAGGGGATATCAAAAAAAATACTAGGCCTTGTTTTTTTATGCTCTTATACGTATTAGCTCAAAAGCTGTTAATAAAGAAATAGAAAATAAATATTTTTTGGCTAAAAGAGGTAAAAATTATGGCAGATATTTCTTTCACACCATAAGGTGCTAAAGAAAAAGAGATGTCTTTTAACGTATCGAAAATTAGAATTGTCATAATAAAAGCAGAAAAATATTATTCTACCTACAATAAAGATTTAGGTAAGTCTTTTTTCTAAGAAATAAAAAAGGAAATAAACTTTAAGTTTTTTTTATGCAATACGAACCACGTTTTTTTCTTTTTCTAAAAAAATCAACTCAGCATTTTTTGGATTATTAATTTTATTTAACTCATTCATCTTAATATCGCAGTAATATGCCAAAGCAACTTTTATACTCATACAGTGAGATACTACTAAAACAGTTTGCCCCTCATGTTTTAAAAAAATATCATCTAAAACCTTAACAACTCTTTTTTGTAAGTCATAAAATGTTTCAGCCCCTTTTACGTTAAATTTATCTTGATTAAAGAAAAAATTATCACTTTGTTCTCTATTGGATATTTTAATATCTTCGTGTTTTTGCCCTTCCCAATCTCCTAAATGAATCTCTTTTAAGTCGCTGTTTTCTTTATATTCTAAGCTTGTATTATTTATAACAATATTCAAGGTTTGAATGGTGCGAAGAAGAGGACTTACATATGCATAATCTACTTTTATGTCATCAAGAACATATTTCGCACCAAGGGCTTGTTCTTCTCCCAGACTTGTCAGTTCAGACTCACTTGTACCTTGCCAAATCTTTTGCACATTCCAATGGGTTTGTCCATGTCTTAATAGTATAATATTCGTTTTTTTCATTCTAACCTTTCTTTAAAAATATTGTATAAGTATCATATAAAATAGTGTTCCTGCAAAAATAGACACTAGGTAGTTTTTCACAAGAAGATGTAAAAAAGCAGTAAAAATAATTCCAGAAACTTCTTTGAATCCATAAGGAGCAGCAGTAAAAGAGACATCTTTTAATGTGTATAATACAAGTATCGTCATAATAACAGCAGGAAAATATTTTTCAATATATACTAAAAATGCTGGCAGTTCTTTTTTCCTAAAAAATAAAAAAGGAAATAATCTTGTAGCATAATTAACAAGTGTCATAATAGCTATGGCTATATATATTTCGTTATTATTCACTAATCACCCTAGATTTTAATACCAAAAGCGATATTATTGAAATCACTATAGAAGCAATTAACATTTTATCGCTGCTTACAAAACATAATGAAAATAATGCTGCACTTCCACCAATAAGGAAAGGGTAAATATTTTTTAGGTTTTTATATTGTTCTAAACATAAAACAACAAATAATGCTGTTAGTGAAAATTCCAAACCTGCTGTATTAAACTGAATATTAAGTCCAATAATTGAACCAAGGAGTGTTCCAAAAATCCAATAAGATTGATTTAAAGCTGCCAAGTAAAAATAAAAATGTTTTCTTGATAAAGTTTTATCTTCTTTTATACTTGTTAATAAACCATAGGTTTCATCTGTTAAAGCAAAAATCAAATAGTTCTTAAAAGGTTTCGTATCTTTAAAACGTTTTAGTAAAGACAAGCCATAAAAACTCTGCCTAATATTTATAAATAAAGAGGCAATAGCAATGTCAATAAAACCCATTTTCGCATTAAAAAACCCAATGGCAACAAATTGTAAAGCGCCTGCGTAAATAAATACAGACATAAGGGGCGCTAAATACCAATCATAAGACATAGAAACCAATAAAAGCCCAAAAGCAAAACCAAGAACTAAATATCCCATCATTACAGGGATTGAAACTTCTAAAGCTTTTTTAAATTCTTTTTGCATTAATCCAATAAATCTTTATTAAATGGGTTGTTTTTAAACACATTCATAGATTTGTCATGAAAGTTATTTTGCTCTTGTAAATCATCCATAGTTGCAAGCGTATTTATGAAAATAATTGACTCATCAATAACGATTTGAAAAATTGAAATATAAGGAACACTTACTATTGTAGCAAAGTTTTCCGCCCCAAAACCTGCTTCAAAAGTCATAGTCGTATCGTCTAAGGATATTGTAGTATAAGTATAATTACTTAAAACAAACAAAGAAAAATTAGCCAGCTTTGATTTAATACTTTTAGGCAAAGCCGGTTCAAAATGTAAACCTTTTAAATTAGCTGTAACTGCGAACTCAACGTTTTTAGCCATTAATAATTCAATTGTTTCTTTACTTTGTTTTAAAATTAAATGTTTATAATCTTCATCTTTTAGTACATTATTTATCATATTCTTACTCCATATTATTTTCATATTTATTTCTTTAAAGTACAATTTTATGCTAAACTTACTTATGAAACAACTAATTTTATCATTAATTTTACTTTTTAATGTTTTAGAGGCCAATCGATTAAGTTTTACTAAAAAAGATGTGGAAACAATAAAACACTCATCACAAAAAAAAGCAGTATTAAAACGAATACTAATGTACAAAGAATTAAAAGAAAAAATAAAAGATTATTCAATAATACGTAAACTCTCTCATATTAATACTTTTTACAATAAGATTATGCCCGTTTTAGACCAAACACAATATAAAATTGGAGACCATTGGGCAACAAGAAAAGAATTTTTAATTCAAGGAAAAGGAGATTGTGAAGATTATGTTATTGCAAAATACTTTTCACTCGTTGAACTTGGAATTCCAAAAGAAAAGCTCTACCTATCTGTAGTTACCGTAAAAGGCGCAAAAACAGATCATATGATTCTTCTGTATTTACAACATAAAAAAGCCATTCCCTTGGTTATGGATAATCTTAGTTTTAAAGTTGTTCCTTTAAGTATAAGAAAAAAACTAAGTCCTAAATTTGCTTTTAATGAAAGTGCTTCTTATTTATTATCAAATGAAAGTTTTGGAAAAAAAGTTAAAATCAACTGGAAAGGTGATAACAAATGGGAAAATTTACTTACTAGGGTTTATGATAAACATGAATAAGTTTTAAGTACATCAAAACCAATCATAGCATTCATTAAAGCAACTTTTTTTGCTTCTTTAAACATTTTTACAGAAATATCTTTTTCAAAAATTTCGCCTTCTTGTAATAATTTTGCTCTTATAGTACCTTTTAATAAAGGAGTTTTAGGTGTTAGCCATATGTCTCCATCAAAAATAGCTATATTTGCTATTGAGGTATCACTTATAAGATTGTTTTTCACAATAATTATTTCATCTGTATTATCTTTTTGATTATATAAAATATTAATACACTCTCTGTTTAGCATTTTTTTAGTATACTCAATCTTATTATCACAAATAAATTTAAAACTTTTAATTTCTTTCTTTTTATAAGGTGAAAATTCAATACTTAATATTTCGTCTTCATTGTATACTACTTTGCATTTCAACAATTCTTTTGAAGGAGGATAAATAAATTCACTCAAGGAAAAATTTCTAGCAATTGTATTCATAATACGTTTTTCATGATAGTGTAAATTGTACACATCAAAATTTTCACATTTAATTGTTTCAAAATATTTCATTCTTATCCTTAAGCGGGAATATATATTTTATCTTCGAGTTCTTTGTATTCACTATGAACATTAGAATCACAAGTAATTCCTCCTCCACTTTTATAAAACAAGCCTTCTTTAGATTTTTCAATAAATCGTATCATAATAAAAGTATCTAAGTTTTCTCCATCAAAAACACCACATACCCCGGTATAATAAGCTCTATCATAGGCTTCTACTTCTTTTAAAATTTTAACAGTATTAATTTTAGGGCAACCAGTAATTGAGCCAGATGGTAAAAGTTTGTCTAATATGTCTCCAATATTATTGCGCCATGAGCTCTCTAAATCTCCTGATATTTTGGAACTAATTTGTAATAATTCTTTATTCCCAGCATTTATTTTATCAATATATCTAAACTTATTTACTCTTACATTTGAAGAAACCATGGATAAATCATTTCGTAATAAATCAACCACCATAGTATGCTCTGCCATTTCTTTTAAATCACCTAAAATTCGCGTTTTTGCATTGGCAAGATTGGCATCAATGGTACCTTTCATAGGATAAGTGGAGATTTTATTTTTTTTAATTTCGATAAAACGTTCAGGAGAAAAACAAACAAAGTCATTTTTATATTTTATTTTAAATTTACTTTTAGCCAAATCATATATTTCATTCAAGGATAAATCACAGTTAATTTTTGTTTTGCATGTTAAGTTTAATAAGTAGGAGTTTCCGCTTTTTATTTCTTCTTGAATGGTATTAAACTTTTTTTCATAGGCTCTAAAAGATATAAGCTCTTTTTTTATTTGAATACTTTTAGAAATTTTTGAAGAAACTTTACTGTTCATTTCAAAGCTTATCTCACTTGGTAAATCTTTTAGTAAAAAAAAGTCATTCATAGAAGAATCATAGGAATTAATAAATAAAAAGGGCTCTTTTAATGAACCATAATGATTGAGTTTGTTTTTAAGATTCTCTTTAATCATTTACTTTATTAATTTTTTTAATATAGCCATTCTAACTGCTACTCCATTAGAAACTTGTTCCAAAATCTTGTTTCGCTTGTCTTTTAACATTTCATCTGAAATATCTACATTTCTGTTTACTGGGCCTGGATGCAATAATAAAATATCACGGTCCCCAAAAACTTCTTTTGTAATACAATAATCTTTAGCATATTCTTGAATTGAAGCAAAATAAATTTCATTGTGTCTTTCAAGCTGTGTTCGTAAACTCATAACAATATCAATATCATCAATGATTTGGCTTAGATTGTCATATTGTTTAAAATCAGTTCCTTCTAGTTTAAAACAATCAGGTGCTACAAAACAAACATCAATTCCAAATCTTGGTAAAAGTTTTTTATTAGAACCCGCAACTCGCGATGTTCTTGCATCGCCAACAATAGCAATACGTTTTCCTTTTACATCATCATTGAAATGTTCCATTATTGTAAATAGATCTAATAAAGCTTGTGTGGGGTGAGCATTTGTTCCATCCCCTGCGTTAATTAAAGGACAATCAACATGTTGTGCAAGAGTAGCAGGAAGACCACACTCTGAATGTCTAATAATAATTGCATCAGGCTTCATTGCATTAATATTAGCAACCGTATCAAAAATGGTTTCACCCTTAGAACCAGATGATGTTCCAATATCCAAAGAAACAATATCCGCACCTAAACGTTTTGCAGCTATTTCAAAAGCTGATCTCGTTCGTGTTGAGTTTTCAAAAAATAAAGTAACTATTAATTTCCCACTTAGAGCCATATTTGTTGTTAAATCTTTAAATATTTTGGCCTCTTCAAATAAGTCTAAGATTTCTTCATTAGTAAAATCGGAGCTAGTAATTAAATGCTGCATTATCATCCTTATATTTAAAGTATCTTAGCTAAGTTCCAATAAAGAGGAGCTGACATTTTCACTCTTCTAAATACATTATTTTCTTATCTTAAATTATCTTTATATAATCATGTTACATTGTTATTTTATATTTAAATTAATAATTTTTATTTTGTTTTAATAATCATATTTTGTCATAATCATGTCATTATTTATATATATACTTTATCAATGTTAATAGTGATAGTTTATAAGGTGAAGACATCTTTATCTTGAACATTTTTTAAATTAGCGCAAAAGATATAAAATCATAAGTGAAGAAAGTAAGTTTTTGAAAAAAAAGGCTCACATCTTATAATTTTATAGATTATTTGTTTATTTATTAAATACATATAAATTAGCATTAAAATTAAAGGAGATAAAATGAATAAAAAATTAGCAAGTATTGTAGTAGCAGGTGCAATATCAATTCCAGCTTTCGCGGCAGAATTTGTAACAATTGGTACTGGTGGAGTTACTGGTGTTTATTACCCAACAGGTGGATCAATTTGTAGATTAGTAAACAAAGGTAAAAAAGAGCATGGGGTTAGATGTTCTGTAGAATCAACTGGTGGATCAATTTATAATATTAATACAATTCGAGCTGGTGAATTAGATATGGGTGTTGCTCAATCTGATTGGCAATATCATGCATACAATGGTACAAGTAAATTTGCTAAAAAAGGTGCTTTTAAAGAATTAAGAGCAATTTTTTCTGTTCATGCTGAACCTTTTACAGTTGTAGCTCGTGCTGATTCTGGAATTAAAAACCTTAATGATTTAAAAGGTAAAAGAGTTAATATTGGAAATCCTGGTTCTGGTCAACGTGGAACAATGGAAGTACTAATGAAAGCTAAAGGATGGGATAAATCAACATTTAAATTAGCATCTGAACTTAAAGCATCTGAGCAATCAAAAGCACTTTGTGATAATAAAATTGATGCAATGGTATATACAGTTGGACATCCATCTGGATCTATTAAAGAAGCAACAACTACTTGTAAGAGTGTATTAGTAAATATTACTGGTGATGCTGTTACTAAATTAGTTAATGACAATGATTATTACAGAACTGCAAGTATTCCTGGTGGAATGTACATGGGTAACGATAACGAAACTAAAACTTTTGGTGTAGGTGCAACATTCATTACATCTTCAAAAGTATCTGAATCAGTTATTTACAATGTTGTTAAAGCTGTATTTGAAAACTTTGATGCATTTAGAAAACTTCACCCAGCATTTGCAAATCTTAAAAAATCAGAAATGGTTAAAGATGGTTTATCAGCTCCTTTACACAGAGGTGCAGTTAAATATTATAAAGAAGCGGGTTTAATGTAAGCTTGGCTTACGTTTATCGTAAAAAGTAAGGGAAATCTTTTCCCTTACAAAATTAATTTTTAAAATTCATTTCGCCTATGTATTATATCTTTGAGATTTAAAAATTCATTTTCATAAGGAGCATTTATGAACGAAGAAAAAAAGCCTGAAATGTCTGGAGCAGAAATAGCTGCAGAATCTGAATCAGGAGGAAGAACACCTTCAAACCCCAACTTAGCTAATTTTATTATCTATTTGGCACTGTCTTGGTCTGTTTTCCAATTATATGTATCATCCCCTTTAGTATTAGAATTTACGCCTTGGATGAACGCCGATGTTGTTAAAAGAATTCACTTAATGTTTGCAGGTTTTCTTGCATATTTAAGTTACTTACCTTTAAAAACTTCTCCAAAACACTATGTACCTATTACTGATTGGATTATGGGAATCTTGTTATTAGTCTGTGTTGCTTACTTGATTTATAATCAAGTATGGGATTCAGAAAACTTTGAAATGAGACTTGGAGTTCCTAACCAACTGGATTTAATTACTTCTGTTATTGGTTTAGGACTATTACTTGAAGCAGCAAGAAGATCTCTTGGACCTCCACTTATGATTGTTGCAATCTGTGCTTTAACCTACGCTTATTTTGGTTTAGGCGATTATGGTGGAGCTTCAATTAATAAAATTGTATCTCATATGTGGATTACAACAGAAGGTGCCTTTGGTATTGCTATTGGTGTATCTGCTACTATGGTTTTCTTATTTGTACTTTTTGGTGCACTTTTAGAGCAAGCAGGCGCTGGTAATTATTTTATTCGAGTTGCTTTCTCATTAATGGGTCACTTTAAAGGAGGTCCAGCTAAAGCTGCCGTTGTATCATCTGCAATGACAGGAATGATTTCTGGTTCTTCAATTGCAAATGTTGTTACAACAGGAACATTTACTATTCCCTTAATGAAAAAAGTTGGTTTCTCATCTGAAAAAGCAGGAGCTATTGAAGTTGCTGCCTCTACAAATGGTCAATTAACACCTCCTATTATGGGAGCTGCTGCTTTTTTAATGGTTGAATATGTAGGAATTCCTTTTGTTGAAATTATTAAACATGCTTTTTTACCTGCAATTATTTCATATATTGCACTGATTTATATTGTTCATTTAGAAGCAATGAAATTAGATATGAAGGGCTTACCTCGTGTTCACAAAATGGACAAAAAAGGTAAAATGATTGGTGTTTTATCTGTAATTATTGTTGTTAGTTTTTTAATGTATGTTTTACCTCCTATTATTGCATTCATAAAAAGTACCATGGGTGATGATACCTTCTCTGGTATATTAGCAATGATTGTTATTTCATATGTTGCTTTGGTTTATTATTCATCTAAAGTTCCTGATTTAACAGACGATGATATTGTAGTCTTACCAGAAGTAGGCGTTACTGTTAAATCTGGTTTACATTATTTATTACCTATTGTTGTGCTTGTTTGGTTACTTACAGTTGAGAGACTAAGCCCAGATTTATCAGCATTTTGGGCTTCTATATTTATGATTTTTATTGTTCTTACTCAAAAACCACTAATGGATTTCTTTAGAAAAGAAGAAAGTATTTTTGGAAGAATGGGTGAAAGTATTTACGATCTTAAAGAAGGTCTTGTAAATGGTGCTAAAAA